>ERZ1673722.1031-NODE-1031-length-30930-cov-11.777036_pt1 | contig 30930 bp, 38 predicted proteins | sample MGYA00580222_ERZ1673722 | MGnify/ENA primary metagenome ERZ1673722 (study PRJEB41218, sample SAMN15661750) | gut metagenome | host: Homo sapiens | place: Canada: London | collected 2015-08-20/2019-03-30 | study: EMG produced TPA metagenomics assembly of...
TTTTATACTTTTCACGCCTTTTTCAATATTTACATTTTACACGTCAATTAACACTCGGCTGTTTCAATTCTTCCACCGCATTAGGAGCATCGTACATCGGCAAGCCTAAATCCCTCTTTACCTCTGCGATGTATGCGGTATGTACTTTGAAGCCGTATTTTGCTTCTATGTACTCCTTAATCATCTTATAGGTCACTCGCTCTTTCGGCTTGTACGCTGCGGCTCTCTTAGCGATATTATCAAGCGGTACTTTACCCTCGCCCTCGCCAAACTCCACTTTTACGTTGATTATGCTATCGGGTTTTTTGTGGGAAAGCATTACTACCGTCTCAACGTGATTATCGTTGTCCAAACCTATACTTAAATCATTTTCAATAATCGGCAGCTTAAACCGAATTGATTTAAGCCACTGACCATTGGGTTTACGTTCCTCATAAATCTGTATTTCAGCAATCAACGCTTCGATAAGCTGTCGCCGCTCCACATCATTCATAGCGAAATACAGCTTGTCAAAACAAATCAATACCTTGTAAATATTATCCCCTGTAATTTTCTCCGCTTCAATAGATGTCTTTTTCGCTCTGGCATCAATCAACTGTGATTCCAGTTCCTCTATCTTGTCATACATCCGATAAAGCCTATCATCAAGGTCTGCCTTTCTTCTAATATAATGTCTGTCGTCGGGATTGAGGTTGTCAATTTCCTCCATCAGCTTCGATTTGATGGCGTAATCTTGACGAAGCTGTTTTTCATAATTTGTTATTTCTTGGTCTATTGCAGTCGTATCAACTTTCATGTTGATTTTTTCCTGCATCATTGCCGCAAAATGGGGATTGCTGACCAGTTTTACTATCACTTCGGCTACGGCATCGTCCAGAAGTTCTTCCCGTATCTGCTTTCTGTAATCGCATTTATGCCCCCGCTGCATACCACGGTGTTTGCACCCATAATAGAAGAAATCTTTGTATTTCGTACCATCCTTTTTGTATTTGATGCTTTTATTCCCATACATCCCTGCACCGCATATAGGACACTTCACAATCCCAGAAAGCAGATGCGTCCGCTCATTTTTTCCTTTATTAACGTGTTCATACTTTTTCGCCTGTGCAATCAGCTTTGCCTGTGCCGCATTCCAGACATCCTCTGGAATAATAGCTTCATGCAATCCGTCTACCAAAAGAAAGTTTTCCTGCTCCACAAGATGATATTCATTTCGTGTTCCGTGGACTTTTTCTGTTTTCCTGCGTCCATAAGCAATTTTACCGCAATAGACGGGATTTTTCAATATCAGACGGACTAAGTGGGCGTCAAAAAGAGGGTTCTTCCCATTTTGACGCTGTATCTTCCGAATGCCGTGATTCTCTAAATATTTTGAAATTCCGTTTGAGCCAATATCCGTATTCACATACTGGTCATAAATTGTTCGGATTGCAACTGCTTCTTCCTCGTTGATTTCCAACTTACCATTTACAAGTTGGTATCCATAGGGGGCAAACCCGCCATTCCATTTCCCCTCTCTGGCTTTCTGGATTCTGCCCTCCATTGTCTGGACACGGATATTCTCACGCTCAATTTCTGCTACCGCCGACAAAACAGAAATCATCAGCTTACCCGCATCTTTAGACGAATCAATCCCATCCTCCACGCAGATTAAATTCACGCCAAAGTCCTGCATAACCTGCAAAGTGGAAAGAACGTCTGCCGCATTTCTTCCAAAACGTGATAGCTTAAATACCAAGACATACGAGATGTTGTCTTTTCCCGACTTCACATCCTCCATCATCTGTCTGAATTGCATCCGCCCCTCAATGGATTTGCCCGATTTCCCTGCATCCTCATACTCGCCGACAATTTCATAATCATTAAAGTCTGCATACGCTTTCATCCTTGCCCGCTGTGCGTCCAGTGAATAACCGTCAATCTGCATGGCAGTGGAAACCCTCTTATAAGTGTAAACCTTTATTTTTTCTTTGTTCATAATAACAGCAACTCCTTTTTTAACCAAAACCGTGATATTTATTTTTTACACCAAAAATTGTATCAGCGATTCTCAGAAACAACAAATGTGCGATTTTGGTGAATATTAGAGTCGCTGCCATATTCTTTGTTACGACTGGCATCGGGCATACCGTCTATGCCCAGTTCGGAAGCGTATTTTGCTATCAGATTTGCCAGCAGGTCAGCCAAGCCGTTCCACTCATCGTCAATGAGCATATTCCGATACACCCCCTTTATTTATTTGCCATAGCAAGACTAATGGCAAGAGCCTTGTCAACCCTTGCCATTATATTATCGGGCATTGTACCCATATGATTTTTAAGCCTTTTCTTGTCAATTGTCCGTATCTGTTCAAGCAGGATAATAGAATCCCTGTCAAGCCCCTCAACCTCTTTTACCTCAGTGTGTGTTGGCAATTTCGCCTTTGTCTGTGTCTTGCCCGTGATAGCAGCAATAATAACTGTCGGGCTGTGCCTGTTGCCTGTATCATTAGAAATGATAAGTACGGGTCTTGTTCCGCCCTGCTCCGAGCCGATAACGGGATTAAGCTCTGCGTAGAAAATGTCGCCACGCCTAATAGTTCTGTCCATAGTGTTTGACCTCCTATTTGGATTTAGGCAGAAATACCCTGCCTATGTAACAATCAGACGCAAGGAAGCATTTAAGGTCGGGAGAGCATAAAACAAAGCCCTGTTTCCATAGACCGCCTTACATCTGGCTTTCATAATAGGAGCATTTCTATTTGTCCTCGACACCCCGAAATGCTGATGCGTGAAACGCAAGGGAAGTCACCAAACGGTCAGCAGCGAACTGACGCCACGGGAGTTGCACCCCAACTGTCGGTCTGACAGAGCCGCCCTCATTGCCTGCGGCGGATTGGTTACCGCTCGGACTATGACTGGACGGGAGTATCATTGTCCTCTTTGTGTGTCATGGCGAAATCGGGAGCCGCCCGATATTTTGAGTCGGTAATTATCCGCTCACCACCTTTCATCGCTGTTGCTTTTTCGGCAGGTCATGGCGTACCGCTGCACACGCTTATGCTCATTACAGTCACAAAGAGAATGTATTTGGTGAATGGTTATTCGGTTGTCAAAGAACTGCGGGAAGCCTGTAAAAAACCCCCTCACTTTTCCAAAGGAAAAAGTGAGGGGGTTGAGCGGAACAAATTTTTATTTTTCCAGAATTTTTTTGAGCTTGGCTAATATTCTCCGTTTTCGGTCATTGATTGTCTTTTGTGGAATGCCCGAAATGTTTGACCATTCTCTTTCCGACAATTCCTGAAAGAAAATAGCATTTACCAACTTTTGCTCATCTTCCGATAACATAGCAAGGGCAGAACGCAGCTTGTCCAACATCATCCTATGGACAACAGTTTCCGCAACATTTACCGCTTCATCAGCGATGAAATCAATACTATTGTCATCGTCACTCTTAAAAGCCTCTAAGGATAACAGGCTGTTATCTGCATCAAGTTTTTTCAGATAACGCCACCGCTCCTTGTCACGATAAAACTCAATATAATGTGCCTGTTCCGTTTCAATCAGACAGCCCTGCACGGGGATAAAGAGCTTGTCCGCATAAGCCCTGTCCGTTTCTCTGCGGTTGCAAAATTCCTTATAAGATAACTCTGTGTAACTGCCACTTTCTTTGATATATACCTTTCTTGGTGTGTATTTCACCGTAAGTACCTCCAATCTGAATTTTTTTGAAAATCCAGATTGGCAGGCGGTGAACGGCATCCAACGCCAGAAACCGACTTACGGCGCATTTCTGCAAAAAACGACAAAAGAAAAACCGCAAAGGCTGTTATACCTTTACGGTTTATAGATATTTTAGTTCTAATATGTAGAGATTTGACTTCTACTTGTTGGGTGCAAAGCCCCCTTGTACTGAAAAAGATTTTTTTAACGGGTTACACGCCCATCCTTTATATGGTATATGTAAGTAGAAGTCACTGCTTGCAGGCAATAAAAATCCCTCCAAACTTCAAAAAAGCGAAATCGGAGAGATTTCAAAGCATGGCAAATCAGCTCACCGAAACATCGTTTTTTTTATTCAGTGGGCTTGTTCTACCTATAGATATGTAAAAATAAAGCCGACAAACTGTGATTTTGTCTCACAAGTTCATCGGCTCTGCGTCTATGCGTCTGGCTCTTTGATGACTTTTATTTGTAAATTTTTTGCTTTAATCAATATTTCCCGTCTGCATTTCGGGCAGTAAAGGGGAAAATTTTTGAGTTCTGTATCTTCCCGTATTTTTAATCTCGTTTTACCTCCGCAGACAGGACATAACAACCACTCTGCGTTACCTGCTACTCCCATTTGAAAAAGCGAATGGACACTCCGATACAAATGGCAGCAAGTACCACCATAACAATAATTGGAACAAAGACGTTTTTTATCGGAAGTCCTAATGAAGCAGCTTTCAATAGTTTTATTCCCTGTGTCAATGGCAGAATATCCGCTACCTTTTGCAATGCACTTGGCATTACCTCATACGGCAGCGTTGCTCCAGAAAAAATAAGCATCGGGAAGTAAAGCAGGCTTGCTATCACGCTCGCCGTCTGGGAGTTCGGGGAAATTCCACCTACCATCATGCCGATACTGAATATCGACAACATAACTAATAGATAGCCACCGAGAAAAGCAATCATAGAGCCGCCCATATGAAATCCGAAAAAGAGTGCTGAAACGATATAAAGCAGTATAAGCGATGCCACGGAATAAATTGTGTAAATCGCAACCTGCACCGCTAAAATCATCGCAGGACTGACAGGGGTAACTTTAAAACGCTTCAATATCTTTCTACTTCGGTAATCGGACACCACAAGGGGCAGTCCCATAACACCGCCTGCACAAATCGCAATCGTTGTCAAAGCTCCAAAGGACTGTTCCAGAAACGTGTACGCCGCGCCATCAAAAGCAGGCTTATTACCGTAAATAACGCCAAGTATAATCAAAACCACAAGCGGAATACAAATTGCAAATATGACCATGTTCATATCACGCAGGGAAAGTTTCATTTCATTTTTCAGCATAGTTTTAAATGTTCTCATTTTCACTTACCTCCTCGTCAGAATACCACAAATACGCATCTTCAAACTTGTCATAAGGACTGTCTGCAACGGCTTCTTCTACCGTTCCATAAAAAACAGCTTTTCCTTTTTTGAGTATGCAGATTGTATCGCACAATGCTTCTACCTCATCCATAAAATGTGAAGTCAGAAAAATTGTCAATCCTTTTTCTTTGAGATCAGATAAGATTTTCCATACCTCTCGTCTGGCTTTTGCATCAAGCCCTGTCGTCAGCTCGTCCAGAAAAACAACTTTGGGCTGCGGTATCAAAGCTAAAACAATAAACAGCTTTTGCCGCTGTCCTCCCGAAAGCTCCTTGACCATGCTTTTTGTTTTATCAGCAATGTCAAATTGCTTCAGAAGCTTCCCGTAGTCTGTGGCGTTCCGATAGAGAGACTGCGTTACCTCACATAATTCGGCAACCGTCACTTTGTCTTGGTAATTCGCTTCTTGAAATTGAACACCAACATTTTCAAAAAGCCGTTTCCTTTGCAGGAGCGGATTCATCCCTAAAATAGAAACCGTGCCTGCATCGAATTTCCTTGTGCCTAACATACATTCAATCGTAGTGCTTTTTCCTGCACCGTTCGCTCCAAGTAGCCCGAAAACCGTCCCCTGCGTGACTGACAAATCCAGCCCCTGCACGGCAGTTAATCCGCCATATGATTTTGAGAGCTGCTTTACGCTGATGATTTCATTCATCTGTCTTATCCTCCTTTTTGCTGTTGTGACTCTTATCTTAACAGCGAAAAAAAGGTTGGTGTTAAAATGTAGGGTTAAGAAAATTCCTTTTCATATCGGTAAGAATCTCTATCATCTTTTCTGCATTTTTTTCGGCTGTCTGCAACGATACAATCAGCCTGTCGCAAACGGAAATAATATCGGTGTCCTCTTTCGGCGTGTTCAGCACCTGTTCAATATTTGTCTGCGGATTATTCTCAAGGGCATTCAGCATCCGCAGGATTGCTTCTAATGAGTAATTGGCACAACGGAGTGACCGTATTATCTTTAGCCGCTCAATATCCTCGCCTGTATAGAAACGGTATCCGTTCTGTTTCCGTTTTACCCGAAGCAAACCATTCAATTCCCAATTTCTAAGTGTATCCATAGAAATATCCAGATAGTCTGATACTTCCTTTCGTTTTAAACAAAGGGATTGTTCCGCCGACCTGCCAGCTAAAATCTGCCTTGCAATCTGAATCGCTTCCTCGGCGTTGCTTTGCTCTTTCTGTATTTGGTTTCGGTATTCCTCCGCAAAACAAAGAGCCTTATCAAAATCGCCTTTTGCAGAAATCTTGACAGTTTCTACAATCTTTTTCCTTAGTCCGTTCTGAAGCACCTCTATTTGAAAAGCAATGCGGGCAAGCCGAAGTTGTTCAATATGGAAATCTGTAAATACTCGGTAGCCGTTCGGCTTCCGTTTCGCTTTTGGTATCAGTCCCCATTCCTCATACATCCGTACTGTATTCGGATGTATGCCAATGATTTTTGCCACTTCCGAAGTCTTATATGTATTCACTAAAATCCACCTCCCATATGCCAATCTTACCATACTGTAAAAGTATGGTGTTATAGTGGAAGGTTTATTCTATCAGAATTTCTCTGTATTCACAAATATGCAAAAGCCGACAAACTATGATTTTTCACAAGTTCATCGGCTCTGCGTCTAAAGCGTCTGGCTCTTTGATAACTGTTATTTGAAACTTTTTCACTTGTATCAAACTCTCTTGTTTACACTTGGGGCAAAAGAGAGGAAAGTTTTTAAGCTCTGTATCTTCCCGTATCATAGTACGGGTTTTGTTCCTGCATATCGGACATAATATCCATTGAGTATCCGCCATAGCATTACCCCCGTATTATAAAACAGGAGTCTTTAAGCCAACATACCCATTCAGTGCTGCCAAAATTAAAATGATAACTCCCATCACAACACATGCTCCAAAGAAACGCCACCCTTTTAATTCTGCAAATTCTTTCAGATAAACAAAATAAAGAATTGCTTTCCAAATGAGAATACCCACAAATACAATGTTTAGAAACATTCCCCAAATGGTACTATTCCAAAATACATAGAAAAATGTTTCCGTAACGGCTACCAAAATTGCACAAATTACAGTAGGAGCATATGAATCGCCCCACGCATTTATATGGTCTGATATTGTTCTATTACTACCGAAGCATTTACATACTGTCCAAAATGCAAAACAAATAACTATATAGGTTAAGATTCCAAAACCTGTAATTTTTAGCATTCTCAACATATCAATATCGGGCATATTTACACTATAAAAATGTTGGAGTAACGGCTCGAAAATTGAATTAAGCAATATTGTAATCATAACCAACCCCCACGAAACTACTTTATCACCTTTCTTAAAAGCATCCGCAGGATGATTTAACATTTCCATAAATGACCTCATATATTTATCCTCCAAAGAAGTTTAGCAGCAAATTTGTGTACTGTGTTCCAAAAATCGTTGTAAAAATGACAGCTTGAATTGCTGATGCCGTGAAAGCAAATCTCCACGGGTAGGTAATAACCATTTTTTTCAGTTTCCCGATACCAGAGGTATTCTCGACCTTACATTCCATTATGATACGATTAAGCATGATTGCCTTTTGTTCCTCTGTGGGTATCCCATCCTGTTCAAGTATCACAAATGCTTTTTCAAAAAACTCATCTTTCCTTGACATTACAATCCCTCCTAGTATCATATTTTGAATAACTCTTTACAAAAGCATTTTTTGCTCTCTGCAAAATACTTTCTATTGCCTTTGGCGACTTTCCGACAATAACTGCTATCTCTTTAACCGTTTTCCCGTCAATATATTTTAACACCAAAACAATTTTATATTGCTCTGGCAAGCTATTTAAACAGGCTCGTACTTTTTCCCGTTCAAATGATTTTATCATTAACTCTTGTATATCTTGTGAGGGGTCATCAAGATGCTCCACCATATAGTCGTCAATTTCAACCATTTCAAATTTTGGACTGTACTGCTTTCGATAAAAGTCATTTAGCTTATTTCTGGCAATTTTGAAAATCCAAGTCCGCTCAGAGCTTAATCCCTTAAATCCAGATAATCCTCTATATACATCCATAAAGATTTCCTGCGTTATGTCCTCCGCCAGAGCTTTGCTCATACCTGTTCGCAAGTACACATATTGGTATATTTCATTGACATACGAGTGATATACCGATATAAATTTTTGTTCTCGTTCATCTTTGAAAATACTCATATATTTACCTACCTCATTGAATTGTAATCTCCTTTAAAAGCAATACGGTATCCTTATAAATCACCTCAAGTTTCAAAGAACCTACTTTGACCCATTCGTCTTCCAATTCATAAATTAAAATGTCCTGTGTATCACTCTGAATGGCTTTTGTTTCAGATTTGATTTCCTCCCCATCTACATACCACTTTACAGTATATTCCATCCCTTTTGGACTTTCAATAAAATGAATACTTGCAAAAACAGCTTCATTAGCAGTAAGAGTGTCCACTTCACTTGCAGACTCCAACTCACTTTGGGAAATGTAGCTGTTGTTTGAAATAATACAAGTTTGAATAGTATCATCATTTCCTCCACAACCTGCTATTGTAACTGACATCATAAAAACCACACTCAATAAAACAACAATTTTTTTCATAAGAAATTCCTCCTTATTCTCCATAATTGTATTCGTCCTGTCTGACAAAGGTCAAATATGCGAATACAAAAAACACAATGATACTGATTGTAAAAATAACTGCTGACAATAAAAATTTAGATGTATCTGAAACTTCTGATAGTGCCTGCATCATTACGCCAGGGGCTATCAGACTAACATTGCTAATTATTTTTTCTGTCCATCCAAATACTTTTCCAACACTCTCCACCAACATTACAAAAAAACGAGGCATCAACAATAATCCACTTGCCAAACTCCAAATAAGTGCTGCCTTAGTTGAACGGGCAATTACTGAAATTAATACACCCATAGCTGCATAAACCATTATGTATCCCCATAATGGAAACAAATATTGTAATAGCACAAATATATGTGTGAAATTTCTACTAAGTCCAATAATGACACAAGTAACTGGTAACAGGTATATAAAGGACAATACCAATGACATTATCATTGTAACCAGAACCTTTGAAATAAAAATATCAAATTTCGGAATGCCGGCACACATAATACAGTCTAAAACATTGTGTTCCCTATCTGACGAAATCAAATCAAAGTACGATGACAATACCGCCCACGAGCCAAAAATCATATGCGGAAGAAACAACGCCATAAACTCAATTCGGTCGCTTTCAATTAATTTCGTTTTTCCGCCAGTCGCATAAAAGAAGAAAATCCCCATGCCCGCTAAAGTAATCCAAATCAGCCAAGTACGTAAGTTCATTGTCTTTTTTAAATCTCGCCTAAAAAGAATTACAACGTCACTTTTCATATCTGCACCTCCTCTAAACAAAGTTGCTCATTCACAATATCTTTTATATTTGAGGTAGTAACTTCAAATATGCTTATACCTTGTAAACATAATGCTGAAATCAGTTGTGGTACTTGTTCTCTGCAAATCTCCGCAGTAAGTGTAGTCCTAAATTCATCCACTGAAATGTGGAAATTATTTGAGAGCATCGCAAAAATCTCTTTTGAAATTGCAGATATTCTGAAAATATAACAACACTCAATTTCATTGTAATATGTGAGCTGACCACTCTGCATTATTCCAATATTGGTACATACCTCATTCATGTCCTGCAAAATATGAGAGGAAATAATAATACTCTTTCCTTGTTTGTGAATGTTTCTAATAATATTTTTCATCTCAAATGTTGCGTTAGGGTCTAAGCCTGCTGTTGGCTCATCCAAAATAAATAATTCTGGCTCTCCTGTCATTGCTATAACCAGTTGTAGCTTCTTTTGTTGCCCCGGTGATAGATGCCTTACCTTTTTATTCATTTCTAACTTTAGCTTTTCACCAAGTAAAGCACTTTCTTTCACATCAGCATTTCTCAATCGGGCAAAGAAGCAAATTGTGTCTAAAACCGTTGAGTTATCATCAAATCGGCAGCTTTGAGGCATATAACCAATAAAAGATTTTCCCATTTGAAGATTTACAGAACCTTTTGTTGGTTTCATCAATCCACTAATCAAACGTAACAGGGTCGTTTTTCCTGCTCCATTCTGCCCAATCAGTCCATAAACTTTGCCTTGTTCAACAAACATTTCAATCCCATGCAAAACCTCTGTCCTACCAAAAGATTTTGATAGGTTATGAGTCTGAAGTATATATTTACTCATTACCATGACCACTCCTTTCTGAGCAGTTGTATACCTGCTTCGTAAGGGTAGTCGTAAAAATTTCAAAAATCCTTCGCTTGATTTTGAAAAATTTTTCTTTTTCAGTTTTTTGGCTCAAACAAACACATTCAACTGTGTAGTTAGAATTTCTCATGATAAGAATTTGTAATTCCAGTTTATAGAGATTCTATCTCGTTTAATGAGAACTTCTATCTCTGTAAAATGGAACATATTAAACTTTAGAACAGGCGGTGGACATATGGAAAAGGAAAAAAACAAGAAAAACAGATACGGATTCGATTTCACTCCGATAGGGCTTGACATCAAAACTTTTCGTGAAGCCCAGAAGATAACACGGGAAAAATTAGCGGAAACACTTGATATTTCGCCACGGCATCTCCAAGCAATCGAACTGGAAGGGAAACACCCAAGCCTCGGACTTTTGGCATATATCGCTACAATATTCGATATGCCTATCGACCAGTACCTATTTCCAGAAAAAGCAGATGACAAGAGTGCCGTGAGGAAACGCTTAGATGTGCTTCTGGATAAATTGAGCGACAGGGATTTATCCATTCTCGAAGCTACCGCAGCCGCCTTATGTAAGGCAAAAGAGCAGCCAGAGGATTGACCTCTGGTTTTTCTTTCACCCATTCTGCCATCAATAGGCAGGGCATCCGTAACCGTAGATAGAGTCGCTCTCGACTGGATAACTCTGCTGTTTACAGGCATCACCAGAGTTGCCCTCCACGGTATAAACCGTGCCATTCTCGCATTTCTCCACGATTCCCACATGGTCAATAGAGTCGTCATTTCCCCAATCAAAGAAAATAAGGTCGCCCGCCTGCGGCTCATAGTTCTTATCCTGCCATTGCCCCCTGCCTTTGAACCAGTCTACACCGTCCGAACAGAGGGAGAATTTCGGGATAATGCCGCTCTCCAGATAGCCGCACTGGTCGGCACACCAAGAAGCGAAGCAGGCACACCATTCCACACGCCCGCCAAAACCATACCAACTCCAATAAGGTTCACCGCCCTCATTGCCGAGCTGTGTCAACGCTACCTCTACAATGGCTTGGTTGCCGCCGCTTGTAAATGCCCGTCCGTATGGATAATAGCGTAACACATGGGCGGGGTACTGCGTGTCGCCGTATTTTTCCCAACCTAACCTCTGTGCCTGCATAGCGGAAAATTCCACCGCATTTGCATAGGAATAGCCGCCGTAATTGGTCTTTGCCCATGAGATATACCCATTGCCAAAATTGTAGCCCTGCAAGGCGAGCTTGATACGCTCCATGTCAATCGGGCTTTCCACTTCGGCGGAGATAAGAGCCGCCTTTAGCTCCTGCACGCCGCACTCAATAGAATACTCTGGGTCTTTGATACCGTTCGGTTCATGTGGATACTTTTTATTAAAGCTCCCCTCCGCCGCCTGCATCGGGTCGCCGCCCTTTCCCCCAGATTCCTGCATCATCACCGCTTTTATCAGTTCCACATATTCGGAGATGCCGTACTGCTTCGCATACTTCTGTATCAGCGGCGTGTAGGCTTCCACCTCCGCACTGACAGGGGTATAGGAAGTGCTTTCGCTGCCGCCCCCAAACAGGGAAACGGCACACCCAAGCATAACAACGATAAGGATTATCACAATGGCAACCCAACCACCTGCGATAAGGGCGGAAACTAACGCCTTAGTCCCTGCGATAATCGCCTTGACTGCCGCAATGGTGGCTCTGACCGTGGCTTTCGTTGCTTCGGCTGTCGCCTTTGCCGTGGCTTTCGCCGTCTGTGCTGTTTTCTGGGCGGCTTTGGCAGATGCTTTCGCCGTTTTCCGTGCCGCCTTTGCGGTCTGCTCCGTGGTCTTAATCGCTGTCTTGGATGTCGCCCCTGCGGTTTTCACGCCTTTTTCCGTTGCCTTGACCGTCCCTTTGGCTGTGGTCTTGATGGTTTTTTCTGCATTTCTGGCTGTGGTCTTGATGGTCTTTTTCCCCTGCTGCCTTGTCTTTATCAACTGGCTTGCCCCTGTCTGGGTCTGGGGCATTTCGCCCTGCCTGGGAACATCGGTGACAGGAGAACGGCTCGCTGCCCCGTTTCGGATCAGCGAGCCGTTCTGTTCTGCAACAGCCTGTGCTTTTTTCTGCTCTGCGGCTTTTACCGCACGCTTGGTTTTAAATTCAGCAATCTTATCCTTTGCCCTGCCGATATTTTCTTTTGTGGTCGTAACGCTCCTTTGCCCCTGTTTATTGAATTGGTGGATTCCCTCGTCCTTGATACGCCCCGAAGCATGAGAAACCTTGTCAGAAGCATATTCCGTGGGGGAATTTTCCTCAGCGTAATATCCCTGCTCCGCCTTATCCTTTGTCTTTGCATAGGCAGACTTCATGCGTTCCCCTGCAATGGCGGCTTTATCAAGGGTCTTTATCGTGCCTTTGACCGCATCTCTGGTCTTTATATCAGCCATAAACATCGACCTCCTTTCCCAGAGGATTTGCGGTCATATCAGTTTACCTTTTTTGCCACGACTACGAGCCTGCCGTTCTGTGCTGAATATTCGCAGGTAGATAGGGCAATGAGTTTATCACCGTATTCAGCGATCAGGCCCGTATCATACAAAGCAAGCTCCTTGCACTTCCCGACATAAGCAGCAAATTCTTTTTCATTCTCCGCATTTACAAAATCATAATAACGGTAGCCCTGTGAGCTGTACGCAACCGTCTTGAATACGGCAATGATTTCATATTCTGCCTGCTCCGTGAGGGTATCAAACTGGATAGTCTTATGCTTCTCATAAAAGCTCTTGGATTTGTAATCTTCCAATGCCCCGAACATCCTGCCGCCCTTGATGTGGTGTCCGTAAATAATCAGATTGTCGCTTGTGAGAATGTCGCAGTCCTCTTGGATATACGGCACTCCTAAATCGCTATACTCTTTTTCAAAGCTGTGCTTCAGATAGAAATTCGGGTTATTTTTACTCTGCATGACAGGATAGTTGATGGTTGTTCCGTCAATGGAAATCCAACCGACCATATCCTCATTCTGCAAATACAGCTCTTTGTATTTCGCAAGAATATCCTCGCCCTCGCTGACAGGCATATCTTTATCTTTTGGTTGTTCTTCCTCTGGTTCGGTATTCTCCACGACCTCTGCAATCTCCGCAAAGGCTTCGGTCTGCTCGTCTATCTGCTGGTAATGGCTGTAAATCTTAAAACCGCAAAAAACCGCTGCTCCTAAAAAGGCGGCAGCGGCAGCGATACAGATAATGGTTTTATAGTTCTTTACATTCATAGGCTTTTTTCCTTTCTTTTTAGTTTTACCTTATATGCTCCGTCTGCTTTTTAGGGGCGGGTAAATCCCTGCAATATTCGGGATACCTTACCTTGATGCCCTCCATGAAATACGGGGCGAACTCGCAGCAGAACAATTCCTCTGGCGTGGAATATTTCTCACGCCCCTCCTCTGCGTAGCCGTTCCAGAGGTTAAAGGCAAGATTGCAGACCTTGACCGTGCCGCTTGTCTGCCATCCTGCGTGCATCCCCTCTGGCTCAATGCAGTCTGTTTTAAAGTCGAACATGGAATTGATATTTTTCCTTGTTTCCTCTGCAATCCCCATCACATAGAAAAATGCCCTGTGGTAACAGTCGTTGACTTTACATTTCATCATATTTTCCAGAAAAAAATCACGGTGGACTGCGTTGCGAAACCTTATTTCTGACATAGATTTACACCTCCCCAAATTTAGTCGTCATCAGCTTATACAACTCCGTATTGCGTGGGAACTTATTAACGAACGGCACAAGGGAACTGCCCACTTTCAAAAGCCCCTGCCCTGCACCGACATTCGTGATATAGCTCATCTGCAAATCGGAGATGTTAAGGAGCTTCGCAAGCTCGATACGGTCTGTGGACGCCTGATTCAGCATGATGATAAATTCGGAATTGGCAAGCATCGTCCTCGCCGTATGGCTCTGTAACAGGTCATCCACGTTCTGCGTGATTCCAGTACAGTACGCCCCATACTTACGCACACGCTTCCAGAGGGTAAAGAGGAAGTTGGCGGAATACTCATGCTGAAACAGCAGATAGATTTCGTCAATGAAAATAAAGGTGTTCCTGCCTTTCGCCCTGTTCATTGTGATGCGGTTCAAAATGCTGTCAAGCACCACAAGCATACCGATAGGCTGTAACTGTTTGCCCAAATCCAGAATGTCATAACAGATAAGGCGGCTGTGAGTATCCACGTTGGTATGCTTTGCAAAGGTGTTCAAACTACCATCTGTAAACAGCTCAATCGCAAGGGCGATTTCCTGTGCTTCTGGCTCATCCTGCTTTAACAGTTCCTCACGGAAGTCCTGCAAAGTCGGCGGCGTCCCCATATAATTCCCCTGCTGATAATAGCGGTACACGCTTGCCGTGCAGCGGTCAATGATGGACTTCTGCTTTGCCCCAAGGCTTGCACCGCCGATAAGCTGCTCACATAAAGATAAAATAAACTCTGATTTCAAGATAACGGGGTTTGCACCGTCGCCGTAATCAGAGTTCATATCCATAGCATTAATGTGATTTTCGCTTGTAGCAGAAATGTGAATGACCTCGCCCTGCATGGCTTTCACAAGTGGGGAGTACTCACGTTCGGGGTCTATTACCAAGACATCAGCGTTGGGGTCAGTCAAAATGATATTCACCATTTCCTCTTTCGCCGTGAACGATTTGCCCGCACCAGACACACCGAGAATAAAAGAATTACCGTTCAGCAGGTGGCGGCGGTTGGCAATAATCATGTTCTTTGAGATTACGTTCTGACCGTAATACACGCCGTCCTTATGGTAGATTTCCTGCACACGGAACGGGATAAACACCGCAAGACTCTCCGTGGTGAGGGTACGCAGGGCATCTATCTTCCTCACGCCGAACGGCAGGGCGGTATTCAGACCGTCCATCTGCTGATACTTCAGCACGGCAAACTGGCAGAGATGCTTTCTTGCTGTCGTCAAAAGAGCTTCCGTATCATTGTCAAGCTGCTCTTTGGTGTCTGCGGTATGCACCATCGTAAGCACGGCAAACATCATCCTCTGGTCACGGGTCGTCAAATCATCGAGGAACTCCTTGCTTTCCTTTCTCTGCTGCTCCAAATCGTAGGGGATAACAGCAGAAAAATTATTATTCTGGTTCTGTTTCCTCTGCCAGTTCGTTATATTGGTTTCCACCCCAAGCAGGCGGTTTTCCACCTCCCTTACAGCTTCATCCGTGGGAACAGGGACAACATCAACGGAAAGCATCATGTTACGGTTTAATTCGCAAAGCTCCGCCACCATACTGTCCTTGATATATGCCGCATACTCACGCAGGAAAATCACACGCCCATAACGGTTGCCGATGCGGAAATAATCTTTCTCAAACTCAAAGGAGTCGGGGCAGATATAGTCCTTGAAGTCGTGACCTTTCCGCATGGTCTGTGCCATGTCAAAAGAAAATGCTGTTTCCTCGCCTGTGCGGTAGAAGTCGTGAAAGATACGCAGTTTATCATTGGCATCCAGTTCCGTACACTTTGAGCCAAGACGGTTGAAATGCCCGATAAGGTCAGCACCCACACGGGCAAAATAATTCCTCGCTTCTTCAATATTCTTCTTGCAGACTGAGATTGTCACATATTTGTCCTGCACGATGGAGTTCACCCCTGTTGCTTTATCCAGAAGCATCTTGTTATACTCTTTACGGTACTTGTCCAGACCATCCTCCGCCATCGGGATAAGGATGGTCTGCTCAAAATCCGCCTTGTTAAGCCTGCGGTTATTGATGGTGATTTTCGTGGTCGCCCCGCTGTCGAGGGCATTTAAAAGCTCCGAGTATTCAAGGAACATCGCTTCCTTGTCCTCACGGCTCGCCACGGCGTAGTTGATGTCCTCAAACTTAAAGGTCTTTGCGTATTTGTTCCTGCCCACGAGGAAAATGCCGTCCTCCCACATGGTCTTTAACGGGATGACCGCCTGCACCGATTTCGGCACGGCAAATTTCTCCTTATCCTGCTTGAACAGATTCCTGAGCGTCTTAATCATGGTCTACCTCCTTACGCTTTCTTGCTTTTTCATTCTTCTTTTTTCCTTTTCTGCCTGCTTTCTTCGTTTCCTTGCTTCCTTACGCCTTTTCGCCCTGCGTTTCCGTTTCTTCCGCTTTTTCTGCACGGCGGGTGTTCCCTTTGCATGGGCTTCAATGGCATTTTTCATTGCTTCGTAATATAAATTCTCAGGCACAAACAGGAGCTTCTTCGGCAAAATGAACTCTGATTTTATCCACGCCCACACAAACTGCTCTGCGGTCATGCCGTTGTATTTGACAAATCCCATCACCGCAAATGGCGAAGCACCCAGAACGCACATCCAGCTCACGGTTTCCGTCCCGAACCTGCCACGAAGCAGGAAAAACAAGCCCACCGCCACGCCGCAGGCAAGGACAGAAAAAAGGAACTGCCGCATAGACAGCCCGAAAAACATACTCTCCGTATAGTTGCGGATTTCCTTATTTATCTTTACTTCCAATCATAAACACCTCCTTTTTGGCACAAAAAATCGCCATCTTTGGAAAAATGACGATTCTTCAAATTTATTCAGTTTACTTCCAACTCGTTCTTGCGTTATAAACATTGTTTACGGCTTCGATATAGCATATGAATGAGGGATGGTCGTGGTCGTTTTGCCGCAGGTATCTGTTTTTAATATCCAGATACTGTGTCCTGACAAGCTGCCATTTTCCCCTTTTCTTGATATACTTAGCCTTTTTCTGTATTTCCGCAGAATGAGGGGCTTCATTCCAATAGTATTCATCCCGATAAGTGAATCCTGTCTTTTTGTGTATAAACCTGTGAAAATGCTTCCTTTTATCTTTACAGACAATACAGACATCCATCGAAAACTCGGTAGGATTACCTTTGATAAAATGAATTTTTCCCGTGGTCAAAGAAGATGTTGAATCCTCACAATCTCCTAAACCATATTCGTTCAGCACCTTATTAAAGGTTTTTCTTGCACATTCTTTTATAAACCCACAATCCTCAAAATCCTCACATATTACAATTTCAAGGTTGTAATCCAAATCTATCGGCAATGAAGCATTTTGTACAATGAGGTTCTTTGCACCACTCCCTACAAGATAGAATATTGCACCAATATCATAGTCCTCTTTCAAGTAGTGACAAAAATCCTGCATTATCTCACCGCACAAATTTCGGGCATGGCTTAGAAATTCCTTATCTTTTACATAATCAAACATAAAATCTCCTTTCATCCCCAAGCCTGCCATTTAGATTTTAAAATCTAAATCATTATATCATAATCATCTGACAATTATATGTCAAGTGATTTTTACAACTTTTTCTGCGATGAGCCCGTTTAATTTCGTTCTTTATTTATCTTTACTTCCATCATAAACACCTCCTATCGCTCCATTTCAGATTTTCTCTTGGGTGGCTTCTTCTGTGACGGGTAGGGAATAAATTCTTCCTCCCCGACAATGATGCTGAACTCCGCCCGAAGCATGGGGTGTGTTTCCAGTTTCTGGTACTGGCGGATAAGGTCAACCGCACTTTCCTTTGTGGCTGTGCTTGCCTGCTGTACCCCGTCCTTAAAGATATAAACACGTTTCATCCGCTCCCTCCCTTACAAGCCCATCATTTCACGCACAACACGGTCTGCCATCTTGACCGCACCGACAAGGACGAGCATATTGAATACAAGCTCCCCGATATAGCCCCATACCATCGTGACCGCAGCCGCATCGGGATTGACGACGGGCGGGGAAGCCGCAAACACCGAAAAGATGATACAGGCAAGCACGATGATTGCACCCTCAAGGCACACGGCACAATAGCTCTTGATGAAGCTCCTGCCCACATTCTGGCTCGGCTCTCCTGCAAAAGAGGAAAGAGGGACGGGAGCGATGGCGGTATAAAGGTACAGCTTGAAAAACCTGCCGTACACCGACATTATCATAATGAATGCCAGCACCGTGATGAACAGACCGCCGATAAGCGTGACCGCCCATAGGGGGATGCTCTCAAAAAAGCCGCAGTCCTCAACCGCAGTCACTATCTCCTGTGGCAATACCGTCTTTTGAGCCGTGCCGAAGCCTGCGGCTTTCATAATCGTAGAAATCACGCCCTGCACTATCTGGAACAGAGCCATCATCAGCTCCAATCCGTAAGTCACCGCACCTTTGGCAAGGGCGAAGCGGATAAACAGCTTCAATGCGTGTTCGGGCTTCTTGACCTGTGCAAAGTCGCCGCAGGTACGCATCACGCCCACGACAAAGAACAGCACGAGCAGGGCAAGCCCTATCGCCTGCAATGCACCGTGGATGTCAACGATGACTTTCCATATCGCACCGCCTTTGAAATTCTCTGGGGACTGGGTGATGAGCTGCCATATCTCGGCTAACTTCTCATTCCAAGTGTTAAGGGCGTTCTCCAAGTTCTGGACTACCCAGTTATCAGACACATAGACCACCTCCTGTTTTTTCTGGATAAATGTTTATCTGGACATCAGATGCCACTTCATTTCCCCACACATCCCAACCGTCCGCCTTATTACGGGCAAACAGCTCCAATCTCGGCAAATCCCCCATAAGCTCAACGATTTTTTCCCTTGCTTCGTCGGGCTTCTGGCTATGCCCACGCAAAGGGCTGATAAGGAACTGATGCACACGGGCGGATTCCCTGCGGGGTTTCCCTTTTGTGGCAAGCAGGCAGATTTCCGCATTGCCCCTCGTCCAAAATCCCAGACCAAAGAACCATCCCTTTCCGCTTTTATTCTGCTTCAGCCAGACAAAGGCGACTGTCTTGTACTGGAATCCCCATGCCTTAACCACCTGCAATGCTTCCTGTAATTGTGGGAAGGTCGCCCATAAAAACAGCACGCAGTCGTCAGCCGCCACTTCCGCAATATTTAATTCGCAGATTTCGCCTACGCTCATGGTGCTGTAATGGTGTTCCGCAGCCCCAGAAAGATTTTTCTGATCATAACGCCACGGCGGGTCAGCGTAAATGATGCCGTATTTTTTTACATTCTCGATAACTTTAACACCTCCATCCTTAAAGTTGGATAGCGGGGCAAGTTCCGCAGGGCGGATCTGCCCCGTTATCCCTGTCTTGTGTCAGTCTGCTAATTTCAGTCTGTTTTGCATTAGCCTGTGATAAGTGTCAAAATCTCTTTTGCAAAGGTAATCACAACGCCGCCCGCAAGGGTCAGAAAGCCGTTCGCCCTCTGGGACGGGTCGTGGGATTTCAGCGACAAGCCCACCTGCACGATGCCGAAGCCGAGCATAATCATCCCGACCGCCTTAATCAGACCGAAGATAAAGTTCGACAGATTGTTTACCACGGCAATCGGGTCATTGGCGGCAAAAGCTGTTGTCGTGCCAAAAACCATGCAGCATACCAAAGCGGCATACACGGCAAATGCTTTTCTTGCTTTTCTGCCCATCGGCAGTTTCTGGGTTGCTTTGCTCTGGCTGTTCTCATTCTTCTTAAAAAGTTTCATAGGGTAAATCCTCCTTATAAATTGAATATTTCTTCCAAGTCCTCATCGGACAGAAGCTCATAGGAAGTGCTGACGGCTTCCACGCTTACTGCGTTCTTAGGAATATCCCCGTCAAACACAAGGGTTGCGACCGCCTGTGCCGGCTCGCCGTGGATATACGGCGGCTTCCCTCCGTCGGCGGTCAGTTTCACATTCGGGTGCTTCAAGATGTCATACTTTAAATCCATGACAGGGCGTTCCCCACGCACAAAAAGAAGTGCGTAGCGGTTGTCAAGCATACGCACTTCGTCTGGGGTTAAAAGCTCACGCCCCGAAATCTGGTAGTTGGTCGAATAATTCCCGCTCCGTCCAGAGCTTTTCCCGTAGGTGTTGGTGTCGATGGTCGCCTTGCCTAAAAGCTCCGACACAAACTTATGGGTACTCTGCTCGTTGCCGCCCAGATAGAGGAACTCATCGGCGTTGCCGACGATGCTTTCCCATTGCTTCTCAAACAATGCTTTAAGCTGTGCCAAGTTCTGTAAAATGATGCTGACTGACACACCACGGGAACGCATGACGCTCAAAATCTTGTCAAAGTCATCTGGCAAACTGACGTTCGCAAATTCATCCATAATGAACTGGCAGTGGACGGGCAGGCTCCCGCCGTACTTGTGGTCGGCAAGATAAAATAGCTGTTGGAATAGCTGCGTGTATAAAAGCGACACAAGGAAATTGAAACTTGTGTCGTTGTCTGGTATCAGTGCGAACAATGCAACTTTCTTCTCGCCCAAAGACGGCAAATCAAGCTCGTCCGTGGCGGTTAAAGAAGCAAGGCTTTCCAGATTGAACTTCTCAAGCCGTGCGGCAAGGGTTATCTGGATGCTCTTTAGTGTCTTGGCACTTCCGCTGTGGTAATCACGGTAGTATTTGAGGGCGATATGCTCTGGGTTTACCATTTCCAGACGGTCAAACAGTTCATCAAGAGGGCTTACATAGCTGTCGTCGTCCTCCCTTACCTCTCCCGCCCTTAAAAGCTCCATCACCATCGGGAAATTCTGTTCCTCTGGCGGGGCTTCGTATTTCAGATAGAATACAAGGGATAGGAGCAGCATACTCGCCGCCGTGTCCCAGAACGGGTCTTGTGACTGGCTTCCTTTCGGCGTGGTCGCCTTAAAGAGATTCGTCACAAGCCGCTGCACATCGTTATCATTCCGAAGATAGACAAACGGATTATAGCAATGGCTTCTGTGCATATTGATTAAATCAAGCACACGCACCTCATAGCCTTTCTTCTCAAGCAGCCCTCCCGTGTCACGGACAATCTCGCCTTTCGGGTCTAAGATTACCATTGATGTGTTACACTGCATCACGTTTGGTTTACAAAAAAATCTGGTCTTTCCTGCACCAGAGCCGCCCACCACAAGGATATTCAAGTTCCTCCTGTGCTTCTTCCCGTCAAGCCCGATGCGGACGCTCTGGGTCAGCAGCTTGTTTTCTGATGCGTTCTTATCTCGGTACTTTTTATTGAGCGTACCTGCGTTGCCCCATTTTGCAGAGCCGTGTTCCTCCCCTTTTCGGTAGTTCCTGCGTGTGGAAAAATAAACGCTGATTCCCATACCGTAGGCAAGCAAAAAAATAAGGACAGTTTTCATGCTGTCCTTACACACCGTTATGGAAAACGGATTCTCGATTGCTGCGGATAAGTTACCGATTATCTCCACGATGCCGCCGCTGACATAAGGGGCAGTCAGCAGGGCAAGCCACACAACAGGTACGATTCCGCAAAGAGAGAGGATTAAGCCTGCCTTGTAATCGTCACCGTTCTTCATGGCATTTGCATGGAGCGACTTTTACTTTCTTGGTCGGGGCGTATGCCACCCTGCTTATCAGCTCGTCAACAGGCTCGGTGGGGCGTTCCTCCTGTATCTGCTGCGTCCGCAGGGTGTTGAGGGCATTGAGGACAATATTTTTATCATATTTATCCAATGCCAGATGGTATCGTTCTTCTCTCATAGGCTGCACCTCCGATTAGCGTTCCTGCTCTTTGGATTTGGGCGGCTTGTTCTTCTCAAGGCTCTTATACATATCCGACTGGATTTCTCCGAGGACGTCACGCATCGAGCCAAGCTCCCCCTTAAACGCCTGCGTTTCCATTCCCTCAAATTCTTTCGGGAGCTTGTCAAAGCGGAATCCCTTTGTGTCCACGCCGTAACGGGAGCTTACCATATAGGCGACGCAGAACGATTTGAAATCGGAATCATCACGGCTTTCCTTATGCTTGAAGTCAAAGACCGCCGCCGACACTTCCTTTGCCATGCTGACAAAAAGCTGTTCCTCGGAAAGCCCCGTCTTGATGAAGATGGTCTGCTGTGAGCTGTCATAGAACGCAGGCAGTTCAAGGTCATCGACTGGCACAAAGGAAACGGGGCTTGCGTCAATCATCGCCGACACAAGCTCCCGCATGGTTTTCTGTTCCTGCGGCTGCTGCCTGTCCTTTGCCGAGGTCTGGGAAACGTCATATACCACTTTTGCATTGTAGCCGACCGCCTTTGAGCCGTCCCCACGCTGATACTCTTTCCCCGGCTCAAGGATAGTCACTTTCTGTGCGTCCTTATCCACATAGACACGGCTCTGTTTCCAACTGCCGTAATCTTTTAACTGTGTCGCTTCGGGCATCTGTGCCGATACCAGAATTGCGTTGTTGACGGAGTAGCGGTCAAAATGCCCCTGCACGTCAAGGTACTGCTGAAATGCACCGCCATCCGCCATCATCTCTTGGCAGGTCGTGTCAATCAGCTCATAGGCTTCTTTCCGCTGTTCCTGCTTTGCGACAGCCCATTCCTCTTTATTAAAGGCTCTGCTGCCGCCGCTGAATACATCATAGATACTCATGCTTATCTTGCTCCTTTCGATTTTGGTTTGCGTTTCCGCTTCTGGGGCTGTTTATGCTCCGTCTTTCCTGCGGTCGGTTTCTTTGCCCTGTCGGAAGATTTCTCTTTTGCAGGGGCGGTGTCCGCTTCCTGCTCCTTTCTGCCCTCCTTTATCTTCCGCAGTTCTTCCCTGACCGACGGCTTCTGTGCCTTAGTCATAGTAGCCCCCTCTGCGGACTTCCTTTGCTGCTCTGAGGTAGGCTCGGACAGAGGGGATTTTTCTGTCTTTGCCAATGAGGGGTTTGGGGCGTTCTCCTCTTTCTGGACAGGCTTGCCCATCAAAGCATCCATAAGCCTGTCTTTCTCCGCCTTTTCCTGCACGCCGATGTCTGGCTCTGGCTGACTGTCCTTTACGTTCTTTGTATCTTTTTCGGTCTTGGCATCTTTTGGCTTATTCTTTTCCCCTTTTGATTTCTCCGCTTCGGTCACAATAGAAGCGGCATCCACCGATGCAAGATTGAAACGCTCCACAATACGGCTGATTTTCGATGCGTCCTCCGCACGGGCTATCACATCCACCTCCGCATTGGGGTCTTTGTTCCCACGGTCTGCAAGCACGCAGTAGAGTACGCCGTATTTTTTTGCTTCCTGCGTGAACTTCTTTAAGTCGCCGCTTTTTACAGTAAAGACTTTCAGCTCCTTTCCAGAACGGAGCATATTTGTGAGCCTTGCCTTTCCTTTGGTTTTCTGTTCCTCTTTCAGAATAGAGTAAAGCAGGATGGCGATATTCTTCGCACCCGCCCCCGTGATTTTGGCTGCGACCTCAAATCCCTCCAAGCTCATCCTCACGATTTGCTCTGCCGCTTCGCCGCCTGTGTTCATGCTTCATCAGCTCCTTTCCTTTCTGTTCTTTTTCATCTGCCCGTATGACATTTAATTTTTCTTTGATGGTATCGCTTCGGGCAAGGACACCATCGCACAATCTGACCTCCTTTCGGATTGTTTTCATCCGCTCCGTGATTTCCGACAATCGAGCCTTGACCGCTTCTTTTTCTTCCCCGACTGATTTTCGGGATTGGGAATAAAGCCCCTTACGCTCTTCGGTCAGCTCCTGCATCTCGGATTCCAGAGAGCCTTTATAAGACAAAAGCTGCTCCGCCGTGTCGATATGGTTGCGGCAGAGCAGCCTTGTTTCGTCTGTGATGGCGTCCATCTTCATCAAGTCGTCTTTGAGAAGATAATGAAGCCGTGCATAATTCTGTTTTTTCCCTTTGGGCAGGATGCCGAGCCTGTAACAGTAATGGAGATACAGCCCACGCAAGCCGCCGATTTTCTTGGCATCTTTTAATGTGCCTTTTACCCTTATGACCTTAACGGACTTTGTCGGCTCGGCAAATCGGGAGAACTTCACCGCATAGGAATTTTCCCTGATGCGTTCCAGAATCCTCTCGTTGGTATAATCCTCGCCGAGCTTATATAACCGCTTCGGTCTGTCCCAACCTTTACAGATAATCGTCCAGTATTTGCGGTTGGGGTCGAAGTTGACACGGTATCCCATTTCCGCTAACTGGCGGTCAAAGTCTTTCAGCGTGAACGATTTTGAGATTGCTTCGTCCACCGCCTGCCGTGCCACGTTGTCCCTGTTGGGTAAACCCTGCTTTTCGGCTTGGTAAAGGGCATACGGTTTCTTCCTGCCGCTTGGGTGTTCGATGACCGATAAGGAATACTCACGGCACAATTCATCCGAACGCTTACGGAGCAGCCGCAGGTTCTTTTTGTTATCGTGATAGTGCTTTCCGTCCACATAGGAAACGGAGTTGACAACAAAGTGATTGTGCAGGCACTCTGTATTAAGGTGAGTGGCTACAACGACTTGGAATCGGTCACCCCACATTTTTTCCGCCAGCTTCACGCCGACCTCATGTGCCTGCTCTGGCGTGACCTCGCCTGCCTTAAAGCTCTGGAAGCCGTGGTAGCAGACAATCTCGCTCTCATCGTTCCATTGTGCTTTGGCTATCATCATCTCGTCCCTTGCGGTAGTCGGGTCACAATTTACGCCCGTGACAAAGAACTGCTGCTCGGTCTTGTCGCCGTTGGTGGCGTACTTCATCACATCGCCCATCGCCTGCAAGTCCGCATCCGTGTATTTGGGGTTGGCGGTCTTTTCTGGATTCTCGGCGTAGTCGATGGGGTGGTCGAGCCTGCCCTTTACGTCCCAGATTTCGCAGACCGCCATCAGCCAGACATCTTCCTCGGAACAAGGTAGCACCTGCTCACATCCAGACGGAAGTCCCGCCACCGTTTGGCTTCGTCATAGAGCATCGGCGTGTCCACAAAGTTCAGGGCGTTCGCCTTTGCCGCAAGCTGGTTGATGCGGTTGCCGATTGCGGACAGTTCCCGCATGATTTTATAAAATTCTGGGTCTGGCTTTTCGCATAAACGGTAGCCCATGACCATTGACTGGAGCAGGGCTTGTCTGGAGCGTCCCGATTTCTCTGCAAGGGAACAGAGGTATTCAGCTTCTTCCTCGGTCAGTCGGAACAGTATCTGCACATTCCGTTTCCGCATCTGCATCCCCCTTTCCCTCGGACAGCCTGTGAATCTGCAATACGCACATAGCCGCCACGCCGAACATCCCGCCGAGCGTTGTGCCGAGGATAAAATATATAAAATCACTCATCCTTAAAAACTCCTTTCTGCCTGCCGTCCTTTGGCGGCGGTCTTTTCCACGGGGTATTAGGGGGCGTCCCCTAACAAGCGAATTTTGTTTCCATCGGCAGATGGATAACCAAATTCAGTGCTTGGTAAGACGTGCCTTTAATCTTCACCCTCATACATACATTCTCCACACACGGGGCAGAAGTACGGACAGTTTGAACAGCACACGTCCTCCATATCCTCATTCTCTGCTGCATTTTCTTCACAACCGTCCTCACTTTCGTCCTTAATATCCGCTTCTCCGCAGACAAAATCCTCATCGGAAAATGTGATAAGGTCGGTGTCAAACAAGACAATCTTTAACTTTTCCGCCGCCTGTTCGGGGCTGTCTGCATAGATGGAAACGGTCTTTTCAAAGTGACCTGTGAGTGTAACATCATATTTTTTCAATCTTCTTTTCCTCTCTTTTGGCTTTAAATTTTATTTGATTTCATGCTCCTGTCTTAGAAAAATCATCAGACAATCAACGGGCATCACCCCTTTCACGGCCCTGTTTCTGCCTTGCAATCCCCAGATAGGACATTAAAAAATCGTTGAAGTCCTTGCCGACTGGCGGCGGTTCATCAACGATTCGGTAGTCTTTCTGCAACAATTCTTTCAAGGCTGCGGTACATAACCGACCTGCCTTATCTTTATCCAGATGCAGATAGATAGTCTTGATTTGTGGGTTTGCTTTTAAAAATGTCGTGAGGGCAACGGGGATTTTGCTGTCCTTTATCTCTTTCTTTGGCTGATACACGCCCGACAGGGAGAGCAGGTTTTCCGCTTTATAATCTTTTCCCTCACACTTTAAATAGGTGGCATAGGAGAGTAAATCAATGGCGGCTTCAAATAAATGCACCGAAGTACACGGACTTCTCGCCAGAAGCCGAAACGAATACCGTTTGTCACTGCCAGATGCGTCACGCTTGAAGCTCCCCATTGTGCCACGGCAGGCGGCATACTTTGGCGTCCCGCTTTCATCCTTGCCGATAAAAACAGCGTTGTGGTAGTCGGCACTCTCAAAAATAATCCCCTCGGCGATGCAATCCTGTATGAGCTGATAATCAATGCCACGCCCGAAAAGATACTCACTCACCCTGTCGCTATTTTTGTTCTTCGGTGGCAGGAGCAGCACCTTTGGCTCGTCTTTTTTTACGGCAGGGGGCGGCGGTTTCCAGTCCGCCATCGTCTGACCTGTGAGGATTTCCACGGCTTCCACAAAGCCGTATTCCTTAACTTTCACCAGATAATCAAGGGCAGAATAGCCGCCGAAGCCCCTCGACCACCAGTACCATTTGCCGTTGGAAATCTTTAGGCTGTCATGCTCGGCGGTACAGTACACGTTTGTTGTGCCTTTGACCTTAACAAGATTGCTCGGCTCATACGCTCGAAGATAGGAAAGCAAGTCTATCTGCCTTGCCCGCTCAAGCACGTCTGGGTCAATCTGCACATAGGGTCTGCTGCTTCTCAATAAATAAAATCACCTCCTGAAAATAAAATAAGCCGAGGGATTCTCATGAATGAAAACCTCTCGGCTATGTAATAATCGTATTCCTTTTTAATGTATCAATGTCAAACTATTATTTGATTTTGGAGATTAACAAATAATTACAAGAACGCATTGGTTAGCAGAGCACCGCCTGCCATATTGCCACTCAAATTTCCCGTACAATTCAAAAGCACATTTAGTGCATCAAAAGCATTCTTTGTCTTTCCCATATTCTTATCTCCTTTTCTTTTCAAAACATATTTAACATGCTCTATCAAAAAAAATATTATAAGTGGTATTACAACAAAAAGTGCTCTCTTAGGTGCTAACCCTCGCTCTGCAAGCCAATACGTTCTAAACAAAACATTTATCTTTCTCACAAATTCAAATATTGTAACGATGTGGACTATAATTATTCATCTGTTTCTATAGTAACCAGCTCCGCTATTTTAGCCGCAACATCTTCCATTGATTCCTCAATAGTACTTAATCCACTTCGTGAGCCAAGCAACGGACTAACTTCACGCAAATCCTCAAAGGTCGTATTATGTACAATAGGTACAAGCAAATCACGAGCTAACAGAGCTGAAAGTTCTTTATCCGCTACTCCTTCTCCCTTAATACGTTCAAGAAATGAGGGTGTAACCAATACAATACCGATACGGGATTTTACTAACCCCTTATCAATTTCACGGAGTAATGATGAACCTAAAGGAACATCCTTTTCACTAAACCAAACAGTTACACCTTTAGATTCAAGTATGTCATGTAATTCTTTAGCTGCACCTTTACGGTCATCCCAAGCGTGGCAAAGAAAGACATCACGTAAATCTGGTAATTCCGAACGCTTTACAACATTTTCACGTACAGGAGTAAGTGTTCGAATTTCCGCAGGCGAATATAAAATAGTAGAACCGCTCGGAGACCAACGTGCTCTCTTCTTAGCTTGTCCGCCACCACCACTACTACTACCACTACTACTTTTTGAATTATTTGCTGTTGAAGAATATGATGGAGAATATGTGGGATAAAAGCCGTAAGTTGGAATACCACCTCTTCCACACACTGGACAATTTGCCCTTCCACTTGCTGTTCGATGACCATTAATTGGTGCTGTACATCTTGCCATAATTTTACTCCTCCTATTTTTAAGAAAAACGTATCTGCCTATTTCTAAAAATGAATTGCTACATTCAAAGCATTATCCTTAATATCTTTTAGAATATATGTTCTTTTGTTCACAATAATCTATTCATCATAATTTGTCAACAATATTTTGTGATTTCTTAGTAAAAAATTCAAGATATAGTGTTTTTTCTATTCAAACTATGTAAAAGACGGTATGAGCTGTTTGAAATCTTCAAGGATTTAGATATGTATTATATTCCTTGAATCCCTTACCCCAAATTTCTCCTTAGAGAAGTTTATGTTTACACGGTCTTTTTTTATATCCTCATCATTAAAACTTCTTCCGAAATTATATTTATATTCTAATATTAACACTTTACCAACTTCTATTACTTGCGGTTTAAAGGGCAGTACCAAATATTTATTATATGTTGTATCTATACAATTTTTTGTTATCATTCCACATTCTTGTATTGCAATTGGGCGATTTCCAATATTGTCCAATGTAACCGTTAAAACAATATCACCCTTTTCGTACAAATAGGTAACTGTTTTTCCTACCTCTAATTTTCTATATGGTTTTTCTTTTCGGTTTGCTAGATATAAAGAAACTATAACTGCTAATACAGTCCCTATTGCCGCTATTGCCTGCCAAAATGTGTTGCTCATTAAAATCTTCATCATATTTTTAACCATTTTATCCTTCCCTATATTCTGTCTTATCGCTTTTATTATAAGTCTTCTGTTACAAATTTTTCAACCTATTTAAACAAAACTAAAACAACCTCTTTACTTTGCTATGTAAAAAGCGGCATCAGCACTCACGCCAACACCGCCTTTTCTCGGTCAGTCCGTTATAAAATTCCTGCCTTTTTCAGATACCCTATGCTGTCATAACAGCCACGGAAATAGACCGACTGCATCTCCATATCCGTAAGTTTGTTTCTAAGCTCCATCACTTTAATTAGTGCGGCACATTCTTCCTCGGTCAGTTCCGCCGATGTTTCCGTGTCAAACACGCCTAAGACTTTCGGATATTTCTCATAAAGGCTCTCAATCTCAGCTCTCACGGCACGGTATTCCTCATTTTCTCTGGACAGCTTTGGGATGACAGAGCCAAGGTATTCATTAAAGACATTGCTGTGGGCATCTACAAAAGTTTCAAATCTGAACGCATCCGACATTCTTCCTCACCTCCGACTTTTTCTTATCGTCACTTATTATACTGCCCAAAATAAAGCAATACAAATGTGCAAACTGGATTTACCTCTCCCTGTCCTCGCTTTTTTTCTCTGCCGGCTCATCGTTCTGCTCTGGCTCATCGTCAATAACAGCGTTGTCCTTTTCGTTCAGATTCAATTCAATATTGAGGGCGTTAAGCCTTTCCGTCTTTTCTTTCAGCTCATTTTCAAAAGCAAACGGTTTCTCAACCTCAACTTTTGCTGTTTCAAGCTGTGCGATGGTTTCCTCCTTTCTTGTCTTGGCGGCTTCCAGTCTGGCAGGGAATTTGGCAATCTCATTCTCAATTCTGGTGAGGTTGCCCAGAGCGTCCGTACCTAACTCTACCTTGTGTTTCCTCATTCCGCAGAGGTTTAGACAGTAGTGAGCATTGACGGTATCATAGAAAACCTCCATCTGAAAGCCACGGTGGCTGCCGATTACTGTCGGCTGTGACAGTGGGTTTTCCTTGCAGATGGCAAGCAGCATCCCGCCTGCATCCGCCTTTTCTTTGTAGGTCACGCCTTTTAAAGTCATTGGGCAGAACTTATCCTCGCCCTGTGGCTTATGCTGACTGGCAATCTCCGCATCATTTCCATAAGCTGTGATACGTTCCTCGTAATCTTTAATCGCCTGCGGATAATGCTTCAGTATCCTGTCCTCAAGGTTGTAATGCTCGGAAAGATAGCTCTGCTTCAAGACTTTCAGCTTCGCCACCTGCATATCCAAATCCATTTTTTCCTTAAAACGCTCATCTCCTGTGGCAAGCATTTTTACCTCCGCAAAAGAGAGGGCAACTTCGTCCACGTCCTCGGCAGAACGGACAGGGCTTTTGCTCGTCATTATCTGGCTGATAAATTTCTGCTTTCCCTCCACAAGCTGATAGAGGTAAGCATCAAAGGTCTGTTCCGTGACATAGCGGTAAATTTCCACTTCGGGAAACATATTTCCTTGCCGTTCAATTCTCCCCTGCCGTTGTTCCAGACATGACGGCTTCCACGGGCAATCCAAATTATGAATCGCAATCAGCCTGTCCTGACAGTTCGTGCCTGCACCCATTTTCTGGGTAGAGCCGAACAGCACTCTCACTTCGCCACTCCTTACCTTTGCGAACAGCTCCTTTTTCTGTGCATCGGTAGACGCTTCGTGGATAAAACGCACCTGCTCCGCAGGGATTCCACGCTGTATCAGCTTCTCCCTCATATCATCATAAACATTAAATGTTCCGTCATTTTTCGGTGTGCTGAGGTCGCAGAACAATAATTGTGCCGCCTTTGTGTCGGCGTGTTCCTCCCATTTACGGTACATATTATCCACGCAGGCGTTGACTTTGCTGTTTGGGTCGTCTGGCAGCATCGGGTCAATCAATCTCTGGTCAAGGGCAAGCTGCCGCCCATCATTTGTCACTTTCAACATATTATCAAATTGTGGTTTTACCAGTCTTGCTCGGATTTTCTCTGCCCTCTTTGCAAGCCCCGCCACCATTTCCATCTGGATTTCGCTCGGCTTGGTCTTGATATTGTGGTAATTGACCTTTGGCACGGGCAGCTTTAGCATATCGGCGGTCTGGATGTCCGCCACCTCTCGGAACATCTGCATCAGCTCTGGCAGGTTATAGAACTTCGCAAACCTCGTCTTGG
>ERZ1673722.1042-NODE-1042-length-30654-cov-11.563777_pt1 | contig 30654 bp, 27 predicted proteins | sample MGYA00580222_ERZ1673722 | MGnify/ENA primary metagenome ERZ1673722 (study PRJEB41218, sample SAMN15661750) | gut metagenome | host: Homo sapiens | place: Canada: London | collected 2015-08-20/2019-03-30 | study: EMG produced TPA metagenomics assembly of...
CAGCGTCCGGTAATTGCCAAGACCGGGGATAATACCAGTGTTGTGATCATTGGATATGATGAATATAACACATATCTGTACGATCCGCAGAAAGGGGAAACTTATCCTTACGGTATGAATGACAGTACGGAGCTGTTTGAAAAGGCCGGCAATATTTTTATAAGTTATGTTGAGAAACTGAAGCTTTAAAGTGGCTGTTGGGAAAGCCGGTACAGTCCGATATTGAACATGTATGCAAAAAATGCTGGATGTGAAAGATGCAGCAAAGTGGTGGTTAACAGTCTGTCTGTGGTGGAGGACAGACTGTTAAAAATAAAGCAACAGGAAAGGACAGAAAAATGCTAAGCGAAAGTATTAAAAAACTGGTACAGTATGGAATTGAGACAGGGCTGACTCCTGCCTGTGAGAAAAACTATACAACAAATCTTCTTCTTGATGTTTTTAAAGAAGATGAATACACAGAACCGGCAGAGGAATATTCTGATATTAATCTGGAAGAAGTTCTGAAAGAACTGTTAGACGAAGCTGTAGAACGTGGTCTGATTCAGGACAGTGTGGTTTACAGAGATCTGTTTGATACAAGATTAATGAACTGTCTTATGCCCCGCCCGGCTCAGGTACAGAAGTCTTTCTGGGAAAAATATGAGAAATCTCCGGAAGAAGCAACAGATTATTTCTATAAATTAAGCCAGGACAGTGATTATATTCGTCGTTATCGTGTAAAGAAAGACCAGAAATGGACTGTGGATTCTCCTTATGGAGCAATTGATATTACAATCAACCTTTCTAAGCCAGAGAAAGATCCGAAAGCTATTGCTGCAGCAAAGCTTATAAAATCAAGCAGCTATCCCAAATGTCTGCTTTGTCCGGAAAATGAGGGATATGCAGGCCGCGCAAATCATCCTGCAAGAGAGAATCACAGAATCATTCCGATCACAATCAATGACAGTCCGTGGGGAATGCAGTACTCTCCTTATGTTTATTATAATGAGCATTGTATTGTATTTAATTTCCAGCACACACCTATGAAAATCGAGAGAAACACATTTATCAAGCTGTTTGATTTCGTGAAGCTGTTTCCACATTATTTTCTGGGGTCAAATGCAGACTTACCGATTGTGGGAGGTTCTATTCTCAGTCACGATCATTTCCAGGGCGGCCATTATACGTTTGCTATGGCAAAGGCTGAAATTGAGAAATATGTAACTATTCCGGGCTATGAGGATGTGGAGGCTGGTATTGTAAAATGGCCGCTGTCTGTACTTCGTATCCGTCATAAAGATGAGAAGCGCCTGATTGATCTGGCAACTCATGTGCTGGAGGTTTGGAGAGGCTATACAGATGAGGCTGCATTCATTTTTGCAGAAACGGATGGTGAACCTCATAATACGATCACTCCGATCGCACGTAAAAAAGGTGATATGTATGAGTTGGATCTGACTCTACGAAACAATATTACCACAGAAGAAAATCCTCTTGGCGTATATCATCCGCATGCACAGTACCATCATATTAAGAAGGAGAATATCGGTCTGATCGAGGTTATGGGCTTGGCAGTTCTCCCTGCGCGACTAAAAGAAGAACTGGAGCTTTTGGAAGAATATATTCTGGATGGCAAGGATGTTGCTTCTAATGAGAAGATTGAAAAACATGCGCAGTGGGTAAAAGAATTCCTTCCGAAGTACGATCATCTTGATAAAGACAATATTGAAGAGGTTCTTCATAAAGAAGTTGGAAATGTGTTTGTTCACGTGCTGGAAGATGCTGGTGTTTACAAATGTACAGGAGAGGGCAGAGCTGCATTTATGCGTTTTATTGAAAATTTGTAACCAAATCATAAAGACAATCTTTTGGGGTTGAAAGAATGTGTCCGTTTGATTATACTGAAGACAGTACAGAAGATGAAATAAGAACTATTTATTTTCTGTGCAGATGATGAAAGCAGGAGAGACATTAAAAAGCAGAGGAGTGCCTATGAAAAATAAAACAAAAAGAAAAAATAGGATTTTCCGGGTTCTGTTGGCCACAATGTTGATTTTGTTCGGAGTTTCATTTAGAAATGATGGAAAAATTGGGATTAGTGGTGTTCAGTCTGTACAGGCGGCCACTAAGAACGTAGTTGTCAGATTCTGGAATCAAAGTGGAAAAACATCTTATTCCAAGCTGCGTATAAAGGTAAGTGCCGGGAAAAAAATTAAGCTTCCGGCAGTTCCTGCAATTACCGGATACAAAAATCTTGGCTGGTCCACTCAGAAAAACGATACCAAAGCGGTATATGCCGCGGGGAAAAAAATACGTCTGAAAAAGAATATAAATCTGTACGCGGTGCGTAAAAAAGTTGGTATATATAAAGTTTATTTCTATGATAATACCGGAAGCACCAGTACAGTATTTAAGAAACTAAACAAAGCTGTTACAAAAAACGGATATCTTACCTTGCCAGAGCTTCCACAAAAAAGCGGCTATAAGGCAGTTGGATGGAGTACTAAAAAGAATGCTTCCCAAGCGGCGTATACAGAGGGACAGAAGATTCGAATCAAAAAAAATATAAAATTATATGCTGTTTACGAGTCTGATACAACATTTACAGTGGCTTTGTGCAAGAATGATGGAACCGTTTACAAGACAGAGAATGTAGCATCTGGAAGTTCTTATACATTGCCGTCTGTAAGAAATGCATCCGGATACACCTTTATGGGATGGGATATCCAGTTAGGAAAAAGCACAGCACCGCGTTATGAAGCTGGTGATACTATTACAGTAAACAGCAACATAAAGCTGTATGCAGTTGTGTTTAACCGTTCCGCTGAGGAAGACCTGACTCTTTCAGAGCTTCTGCAATCCGCAAGCAGCTGGAAGATTGGAAATGGCAGCAGCCGGGGGTACAATCACATTATTTTTGTAGGAGACTCCCGAACTAATCGTATGCAGAGAACGCTGCAAAAATTAAATTCAGGGTATTATGAGTCGAATCTGCTGCGTGATATTGATTTTGTATACGAAGAGGGTAAAGGTCTTGAATGGCTGAAGTCTCAGGGAATGAATACGATTCTTTCTATTGCAGAAGAGAATTATTCCGTTCTGAAACCAACTGCGGTTATTTTTAATCTGGGAGTAAACGATCCTGGAAATATGTATGATTATATTTCTTATTATCAGGAGATTGCTGAGAGCTTACAGAAAAAAAATTGCAAGCTGTTCTTTATGTCAGTGAATCCGGTGAACAGTAAGACAATCGAGTATCTTGGTAAGAATGCAATCCGAAAGGAAGAAGTAATCCGCAAATTCAATTCTGTTGTGGGTAGTGCTCTTGGCAGCACTTTCGAATATATTGATACGTATTCTTATCTGATGGAGAATGGATATGGTACCAATATTAGTGGAACTGGAGTTGACCTGCCAGACGATGATGGACTTCATTACACCACCAAGACTTACAAACGAATTTTTAAGTATTGTCTGGATTATCTTATATTGCATTAAACGTTCAGAGAAATACTGAGAATGAGGCAACTTTGCAATAGAAAAGTACTTACAGAAGAGAAGATCTTTGTCCAAAAGTGTCGATGCTTAACAGACAGGATCTTCTTTTATTCCCTGGAAAAATATCCTTGCGCGAATAAGAGGAATAGTCTATACTATAGAGAAATGAGTGTTTGGAAAAATGAGGAGAAAGAGGAACTAATTATGAAACTTACAACAGTAAAAGAGATTTACAGAGAACGGGATAAATACCTGGATCAGGAGATCACCGTAGGCGGCTGGGTACGAAGCGTTCGTGATTCCAAGACCTTTGGATTTGTTGTTCTCCATGATGGAACATATTTTGAGACCCTTCAGATCGTTTACCATGATACAATGGACAATTTTGCTGAGATTTCCAAACTGAATGTAGGCGCAGCGATTATTGTAAAGGGAACTCTGGTAGCGACTCCACAGGCGAAACAGCCATTTGAGATCCAGGCTGCAGAGATTTCTGTAGAGGGAACATCTGCACCAGATTATCCGCTTCAGAAGAAACGCCACAGTCTTGAGTATTTAAGAACGATCACACATCTTCGTTCCAGAACAAATACCTTCCAGGCTGTTTTCCGTGTACGTTCCCTCTGTGCATATGCAATACACAAATTCTTTCAGGAGAGAGGTTTTGTTTATGTACACACTCCGCTGATCACAGGAAGTGACTGCGAGGGTGCAGGTGAGATGTTCCAGGTTACAACCATGGATCTGAATAATATTCCTACAGATGATAAGGGAAATATTGATTACTCTCAGGATTTCTTTGGGAAAGAGACAAACCTGACTGTAAGCGGTCAGTTGAACTGTGAGACATTTGCACAGGCATTCCGTAATGTATATACATTTGGACCAACTTTCCGTGCCGAGAACTCCAACACCACACGTCATGCAGCTGAGTTCTGGATGATCGAGCCTGAGTGTGCATTTGCTGATCTTGAAGACAACATGAATCTTGCAGAAGCGATGCTGAAATATGTGATTGGATATGTTCTTGAGAATGCTCCGGAGGAAATGAACTTCTTCAATTCTTTTGTGGACAAAGGACTTCTTGACAGATTGAACCATGTGGCAAGCTCTGAGTTCGGTCGTGTTACTTATACAGAAGCAATTGAGCTTCTCGAGAAGAATAATGACAAGTTTGATTATAAAGTATCCTGGGGATGTGATCTGCAGACAGAACATGAGCGTTATTTGACAGAACAGATTTTTAAGAAACCTATTTTTGTTACAGACTATCCAAAGGAAATTAAAGCATTCTATATGAAAGCAAACGAGGATGGCAAGACTGTTGCAGCTATGGACTGCCTGGTTCCTGGAATTGGTGAGATTATCGGTGGAAGCCAGAGAGAGGATGACTATGGTAAGTTGAAAGCTCGTATGGAAGAGCTTGGGCTGAAGGAAGAAGACTATGACTTCTATCTTGATTTGCGTAAATATGGTTCTACACGTCATTCAGGATTTGGTCTTGGATTTGAGCGCTGTGTAATGTATCTCACAGGAATGGGCAATATCCGTGACGTAATTCCATTCCCGAGAACAGTTAACAACTGCGATTTATAAAACGAGGTAAAAGAATGAGATTTATTCATCTTGCAGATGTACATCTTGGTGCAGTGCCCGACAGAGGCTGCCCATGGAGTGACAAGCGGGAGAATGAAATCTGGGAAACATTCCGCCGGGTTATTGCGGGTATCCGCGAAAATCCGGTGGATTTGTTATTTATAGCCGGAGATTTGTTCCATCGTCAGCCACTTCCATATGAATTGAAAGAAGTAAACGATTTATTTTCCGGAATACCGGAAACAAGGGTATATTTAATGGCAGGAGAAAGGGATTATCTGAAAGAAAATTCTTTTTACAGAACTTTCACCTGGGCACCGAATGTGACTTTTTTTCCGGAAGAGAAGGTAACCTGTGTGAAAGATACGCAATTCGGGGTATATGTTTATGGAATGAGCTATGAACATTCACAGATCAGACAGCCCTTGTATGATGGCGTACGCCCTGTGAAAAATGATGGAGTGCATATTCTTATAGCTCATGGCGGTGATGAAAGCCATTGCCCATTAAATACAGCTGCGCTTGCAGGAGCAGGTTTTGATTATATTGCATTGGGTCATTTCCATACTCCCCAGAACGTAATAAGAGATGTGGCTGCTTACAGCGGAGCTCTTGAGCCAATTGAAAGCAATGATCTGGGAGCACATGGCTACATTGAGGGAAGGATTGAAAATGGAAAAGTGAAAACCAGATTTGTGCCGTTTTCTATTCGAACCTATAGTCAGCTTCTTCTCAATGTAAATGAAGAAAGCACCCAGCTATCTATTGAAGAAGCTTTGAAGGATGAGATATTTAAAAAAGGCGGACTGAATATATATCGTGTAATTCTTCAAGGGAAAAGAAAACCAGAGCTTTTTCTGATTCCGGAAAAACTGAAATCCTTTGGAAATATTACAGAAGTACTGGATGAGACCAGACCTGCTTATGATCTGGAAGAACTGCAAAAAAAATATGCCGGAACTTTGATAGGGGATTATATCTGCTTTTTTATGGAAAAAAACAGAAATACAGTGGAAGATAAGGCCTTGTACTATGGTTTGCAGGCACTGTTGGAGACAAGACATTCCAGCTGACACAAAGCAGATAGTAACAGAAAATATGTATTGCAGTGTAAAATTGAGATGTATGTGCGAGGGAATAAGGTTATATGATTTTTAAACGCATATTAATAAATAATTTTGGTGGGCTTCGGGAAAAAGACATAGAACTGACCTCTGGAGTAAATGTGCTCTATGGACTAAAAGAAACAGAAATGAACATTGTGTTTATCTTTGTGAAGAGCATGTTCTTTGGAGTGCCTGAGGAAATGCAGGAAAAGAATGGAATTTATGAAAAAGCAGGAACTGAAGCTTCCCGGGAAAAATATGGTGGAACTATATGGTTTCAGCACAATGGAAAAGATTACCGCCTGACGCGGGAAACAGGGGCAGGAATCCATAATTGTGAGCTGTTCTGTGAAGATACCAGAGAAATTTTAAATGGGGAAAATGGAGCCCTCGAGAGGATCCTTGGGGGATTTAGTGAGAACCTGTTCGACAATACTGTTATGGTAGAATCACTTAGCGGTAGTTCTTCCAGGGAAATGGCAAAGGAACTACAGAATAAACTGGCTGTTCTCAGCAAAAGCGGAGATGGTCTGGTGGATCTTGGAAGAACGGAGCAGATGCTGAAGATGTGGCGCAAGGGATATCTCACCCAGAAAGAACGTGGCAGGAAAGCAGTTCAGAGAGAACAGGAAAAACTGAGCGAGAAACTGGAAAGTCTGCAGAATGACCTGGATGGACTTCGGGACCAGAAGGGGCAGGTGGTTCAGGCGCAGGCAAAAATCTATTCGGCAGCAGGGAAAGAAGAAGCCACTGTGATTGAAGAACAGCTGCAGACTATAGAGAAAAAGAATCTGGGAATGGTGATAGCAGGTATTCTGGCCGTTATTGTGGGAATTATTGGTATTGTTGGAAGATTTCAGTTAACTGATGAGATGTCTAAAATAGGAATGGATGTATGCATCATTGCTGCTGTTGTGGCAATGGTTTATACACTTACTGCACGAAGAAAGCTGCATATGGAGTTTGTAAAGCTAAAGAAGAAAAAAGTGTATTTGCAGTCACAGCAGGAAAAGCTGAAATCCAGTAAAGAAGATATTGATGGAATTTACGGTGAGAAACTGACTGCTTTTACGAATTTGCAGAGCGAATATCAGGAATTTGAGCTGGAAATGTCACTTCCTACTTTTGAAGATCTGGAAACACAGTCCTTGAACCTGGCTATGGATACCATTAAAGAGCTGTCACGTAGTATTTATCTTGAGAAAGGCAGAAAGATTCGGATTCGGGCATCCCAAATTTTCAGGGAACTTACAGATGGAAAATATATAGAGTTCTATGGAGATGAGGGACAGAGTTTAGAACTGTGTCTGGAAGAGGGAACTGTTTTGGCAGAAAATCTGGAAAAGGAAAATATTGAAATGCTGTATTTTTCTATTCAGATGGCTGCTGCTGAGTTGTTCACGAATGAAACTGTTTTTCCGGTTATTTTGGATGACATTTTCCATGGGAAGAATCAGGATAAGCTTATGGTAGTTTTCAGGTGGCTGAAAAAACAGCCCAGGCAGGTGCTGTTTTTTACCAATAATAAGGATATGGCTGACATTTTTTAGAAAACTGTTACAGTGAATGTTAAGTGATCACGAAGCTTGTAACTGTGAAAGTACTGAACAGTTCAAATAAATTATAACAAAACAAGAGGCTGACACCTGGAAGGGGCAGCCTCAAATTATTTTATTTATTTCTCATACTGAGCCATATATTTGTTTACACAGCGTTTAATCCTGTCAACTGGATTCAGCAGATGGCTTACAGACATATCATGATTCAGTGTATCAATGATCAGTGCAATGTATTTGCTCATATCACAGGAAATGTAATATGGTTTTGCAAGAAGTTCCTCAGACTGATATACCATATTGGTAGTGAGAAGCTTGTCAAACACGCCAGCAGCATGTGCTTCATCGAATTTCTTAAGGTTGTCTGTAAACAGACCGAAAGTGGAGCAAAGGTAAATTCTGCCGGCACCCCTGTCCTTAAGAAGAGAAGCAATCTTCAGGATAGTGTCACCAGAAGAGATCATGTCATCAATCAGGATCATATCCTTGCCTGCTACATTTGGACCAAGGAACTCATAGGCTGCAATCGGATGTCTTCCTCCTACATTCTTGGAGTAGTCAAGGCGTTTGTAATACATGCCCATATCAACACCCAGGATGTTTGCAAGATAGATCGCACGGCTCATGCTGCCCTCATCCGGGCTGATGATCATAAAATGCTCATTGTCAATATGAAGTCCCTGCTCATGGTTAAGAAGAGCCTTGATAAATTGATAAGAAGGCTGAACAGTCTCAAATCCATGAAGTGGGGTGGCATTCTGAATCTGTGGGTCATGTGCGTCGAAAGTGATAATATTTTCAACTCCCATATTTATCAGTTCATGAAGGGAAGTAGCACAGTCAAGAGACTCTCTTCCAATACGCTTGCTCTGACGACCCTCATAAAGGTATGGCATGATTACATTCACGCGGCGGGCCTTTCCTCCAATAGCTGCAATTACACGCTTCAGATCCTGATAATGATCATCTGGGGACATCAGGTTGGTGTATTTGCCAATTGGATATGAGATGTTGTAGTTACATACATCTACAAGAATATAAACATCATCTCCTCGCACGGACTCGGTGATCACACATTTACCTTCTCCGGAACCGAAACGAGGGTTCTGAACTTTGATTGTATAGGAATCTCTTTTGTATCCTTCAAAGGCGAAAGAATCTGATTCTGAATGCTCACGCTCCTTACGCCACTTAACGAGCCATTCGTCGACTTTCTGTCCAAGGCTCCTGCAGCTTTCCAAAGGAACTAATCCCAGTCTTCCAACGGGAAGTGTAGTCAATTCTTCTTGTGCCATTCTTTACTTTCCTCCTAAAAAAATTTTCTGAATGCGGATATCTTTTCCCACAAGCTTGGTCATCTGATAGTTGCTGGCGATGCGGGAAAAGGTTCTCTCAGAATAAGTTGCTGAGAAATCTTCCAGCTTCAGGTTTGTGGAAATAATCGTAGATTTCTTGCGCATGATCCGCTCATTGATGCACAGGAAAAGCTGTGAAGATACAAAGCTGTTGGTAAGCTCTGTACCCAGGTCATCAATGATCAGCAGGTCACAGTCAAAAATCGGTTCATCATCGGGAGCGTCGCTGCCTCTGGAAAAAGCAGAGCCTGCAAGAAAATCAAAAAGCTCGAATGAAGAAAAATAAAGTACACAGTGTGCACTGTCCAGAAGATCGTGAGCGATGCAGTGGGAAAGAAAGGTCTTGCCCACACCTGTGTCGCCGTAGAAAAACAGGTTCTGGAAAGAATTATCAAAGTCAGCGACAAATTCCTTCGCCATCTTATACGCGCGACGTGCAGTCTCACGTTCGGTGAGTCCCGTTGAATCATTTGTTATTGTATCAGAATAAAAGTCAAAAGAAAAGTGGTCAAAGTTCTCTTTTTCAAGAATTTCTTTTAAATTTGACTGTGTATACAGAAGTTCGATCTCTGCCTTCTTGAAACAGGAGCATTTCTGGCTGCCGATATAGCCAGTATCCTGGCAAAGAGGGCAGGTGTAGCTCATCTCCAGATAATCAGCAGGATAGCCGGAAGAAAGCAGTAATGCAGTGCGTTCCTGGGAAAGCAGGGCAATATCATTGCGAAGATCTTCAATGCCGACTTCCTGGCGGCTGATCAGGGCCCGGGCCTTCCTGGCACTTAAAGTAGCTACTTCCTCGTCGATTTCACGCAGACGGGGAATTTTCTCATAGGCTTCAGCAAGATGCTCTTCCTGTATGCGGCGGTTCCTGGCCTGGCGACGGTTGTATTCCCGCATTATAGTATCGTATTGGTAATTCTGTAAGGGCATGTAAATTCTCCTTCCAGGTTATAAGACGTTCGTATGTGTTTTAAAGAAAAATCTGTTTCCAGGATTTAATTTGGTTTGTTAAGCAGTTTCTTCTCATATTCAGCAAAATCGTAGTCACGCTGATGGAAATTGTTAAAGCGGTTTGGGGCTGCGGATTTCGGCTTGTCTGCCTTCGACACTGCTTTTTCCAGTTTGCGCTTCTGGTGCTGGGCATCCTGAAGACGGACATCCCCTAAAGTGCGGATATTCTTATCCTTCCAGCGCTGCAGAATTTTGTCTGCATATGGAAAACTTGGTTGTCCAGTCTGCAGAACTGTCCGTGAGCAGGCTTCCTGAATCAATTCCATGGCAAAACCATAGTCCCTGGTCCAGGTATTGATCAGCGAAATTTCCGCGTCTGAAGGATTGCGGTTGGCAATTCCCATCGCTTTCAGAACAGAAAAATATTCTTTGCTGTAGCGGGAGGTGGAATCCTTTGCCATTTCAACTGTGGTAATTCCTTCCTCCTTCCATGCCATGGCAACCGTCTCGATATAACGGATGCTGCGGTGGTCACGTCCGACACAGTATTCGATCAGATAATCAATCAAATCTACAGACATGTGCAGCTCGTCGTAGAAAAACAGGATTTTGCGTGTCTCTGTGGGGGTGAGCGTTTTGCCGAGGTATTGCTCGGCAATGTAAAGAAGCTGGATAATATCTTCATTCTGTTTCAGCTCCTTCACCCGATCCGGGGTAAGCGCTTTCGTTTCGGAAAGTGGTTTGGAGAAAGAAGGGGGGACAGGCAGATCGGTGCTGCGACGGGAGACCTGATCAGTCTGCAACGGTTTATCAGTGGGGACACTGGGAATGCCGGCTGTGGGTTCTGGGGCAGAAATGTGATAAGCATCAGGCACATCTCCGAGCGAACCAGCGTTACAGATACCTGCGGGAGTCACCGTAGCCAGCATATCTGCTTCATTCCACGGTGCCTGTAAGGTAATTCCTGTCAATTCAGCTTCCTCGTATAAGAGGGTAATCAGCTTCTCAGACTCCCAGTATTTCAGCGCACGGAGGATATCTCCTTCTGTACAGAACAGGGAATCTGCCATCTGGGAAAGCCCGAAAGCTTCCTCCGGGCGGCCAAGCATACGGAGCAGATAAATATAGACCTTTACAAATTCTCCATTTGCCTTTGGCATAAAACGGTCGATAAAAATATTGGATAAAATGGTGGCATCATTAAGCCCTGTACTATGTAACCTGATCATAGAAACACTCCTTATCTGGGAATATGAATCATCACTGTTCATTGTGTTTGCATTATAGCACACCCCTTTTTAAATGAGAATAGGAGATTTTTTGCCTGGATTTTTACAAAATGTGTGTGGACTACTATGTGGATAATGTGGATAATGTGGAAACCAAGTTGCACATAATGTTTATGGGAAACCCGAAAAATGCGGAAAATTAAAGAAAAACTGTGATTTTTGTCGAGTTATGTCGTAGTATTATGTTAAGCACTTTATACACATAAGAATCCACATGCAGGCCAGTGCAAAAATGTGCATAAGCCTGTGGATAATGTGGATAATTATTAAATTGCTTGAATTTCCAAGCTTTTTTCAATGTGGATAATTATTTTTGGCAAAAACAGTCTGTGACCGTGGATATGAGAAGGTATGCACGTTTTGCCAGGAAAAACAGATCAGAGACAATAAAAATGGTAAAACAAAAACAGCGGATGCCAGGTCTTAAAAGGACATGACAACCGCTGAAATTGCAATCAATTATTTTCCAAGTAACTGTTCTCCGATTTTAACAACATCTCCGGCACCCATTGTGATCAACAGATCTCCGGCTTCACAATTATTCAGCAGGAAATTCTCAATCTCATCAAAGGTTGGGAAATATTCGCATGGAGTACCAAGCTCCTGGATCCGTGCCTGCAGATCCTTGGAAGAGATTCCAAGATTATCTGTTTCTCTTGCTGCATAAATGTCTGCCAGAACCACATGATCGGCAAGCTTAAGAGCCTGTGCAAATTCCGGAAGAAGAGCCTTGGTACGTGTGTAAGTATGAGGCTGGAATACGCACCACAGCTTCTTGTGTGGATAATTGTGTGCAGCGTTTAAAGTAGCCTGGATTTCTGTTGGATGATGCGCATAATCATCAACAATGGTAACGCCTGCTACTTCGCCTTTATACTGGAAACGGCGATCTGTTCCTGTGAAACTGCCAAGTCCTTTGACAATGACATCATCCGGAATCTGAAGAAGCCGAGCCAGAGCAATTGCTGCCAGGGCATTGGAAACATTGTGGCTGCCAGGAACTTTCAGATAGAAACTGCCGGCCTTTCTGCCATCCTTCAGAACGGTAAAGGATGCATGTCCATATTTGTCATAAGTGATATCTGTGGCCTGATACTGAGCTTCATGCTCCAGACCATATGTAATAATTTTGCATGAAAGGTCTTTGATAATATCCTGATAATGCGGCGTATCCGCATTGATGATCAGGGCTCCGTCTGCGGGAAGCAGCTGGGCAAATTTGCGGAAGGAATGACGGATGTCGTCAATATCCTTAAAAAAGTCCAGATGGTCAGCATCAATGTTCAGGATCACACTGATCTTCGGGAAAAAGCTTAAAAAGCTGTTGGTATACTCACAGGCTTCTGTGACAAATGTTTCGGACTGACCTACTCGGATATTTCCCCCGATAGAAGGAAGAATGCCGCCAACACTGATGGTCGGATCCGCATCTGCTTCCAGAAGAATCTGGGAGATCATGGAAGTAGTGGTGGTCTTGCCATGGGTTCCGGAAACTGCGATTGGGGTATCGTAGTTGCGCATGATCTGACCAAGAAGCTGGGCTCTGGTCAGCATTGGAATGCCTTTTTCCACTGCACTGGCATATTCCGGGTTATCCGGATGAATGGCTGCAGTGTAAACTACAAGTTCTACATCGTCTGTAATATTGGAAGCGCGCTGTCCGTAAAAGATGCGTGCACCTTTCCTGGTAAGGGAATCCGTAAGCGGGCTTTCTTTGGAATCAGAGCCGGAAACCTTGAAGTCCTCGCCGAGAAGGATCTCAGCAAGTCCGCTCATGCTGATTCCGCCAATACCGATAAAATGGATATGAAGCGGTTTATGGAAGTCTATCTGATACATGTTAATCTCCTTATGCTAATCATTTTTGAAGCGATTCAATATTCATTGAAGGAAAAGCCTTCTGAATCGTTATGAATTTTTACAATTACTTTCATTTATTATACCCCGAACTGTGAAAATTGCAAAGTATTTCTTTGGATAGTCGGTAACCAATACAATAATTTCCCTTTCCTACAGTGTCGCTGTTCACGATTTTCACAGCAGTATGCTTCGCAAAGCACAGTAATACTACTGTACAAAATGAATAAAAAAAACAATCAGAGATTCGGTTGTGTCGAAAAAACATGTACAATAACGATAAAAAAAGTAAAATATCAACAAATAAATTGTAAAATATGTTTATTAAATATGGGAAGTATGGTATAATGATAAATCATAACTACAACAAGAGGTGATAGCATGATTAAAAAAGAAATGATTGCCATGCTCTTAGCCGGCGGCCAAGGCAGCAGACTTGGGGTACTGACAGAAAAAGTGGCCAAACCAGCAGTAGCTTTTGGAGGTAAGTACCGTATCATTGATTTTCCGTTAAGTAACTGTATTAATTCAGGAATTGATACAGTTGGAGTCCTGACACAGTATCAGCCTCTGAGACTGAATACCCATATCGGTATCGGTGTTCCGTGGGACCTGGACAGAACTGAAGGCGGTGTAACTGTACTTCCACCTTATGAGAAGAGCACAAACAGCGAGTGGTACACAGGAACAGCCAATGCCATTTTCCAGAATATGGCGTATATGGAGCAGTACAATCCCGATTATGTGCTTATCCTTTCAGGAGATCATATATATAAGATGGATTATGAGGTTATGCTTGACTTCCACAAGGCAAATAAGGCAGATGTGACCATTGCCTGTATGCCTGTACCTATTGAGGAAGCCAGCCGTTTCGGTATCATGGTAACGGATGAGACTTTCCGTGTAACTGAATTTGAGGAGAAACCAGAGCATCCAAGCAGCAATCTGGCGTCTATGGGAATTTATATTTTCAGCTGGCCGGTTCTGAAGGAAGCGCTTTACGCACTGAAGGATCAGCAGAGTTGCGACTTTGGTAAACATATTCTTCCATATTGCAAGGATAAAGGACAGCGCCTTTTCGCCTATGAATACAATGGCTACTGGAAAGATGTTGGAACTCTTGGTTCCTACTGGGAAGCAAATATGGAACTGATTGATATTATTCCTGAGTTTAATCTTTATGAGGAATTCTGGAAGATTTACACCAAGGGGGATATCATCCAGCCGCAGTATATTTCAGAAGAGGCCGTTCTGGACAGATGTCTCATCGGTGAAGGCTCTGAAATCTATGGCGAAGTACATAATTCTGTAATCGGATCGAATGTTGTGATCGGAAAAGGCAGTGTGATCCGGGATTCCATTATCATGCGGAATACAACCATCGGTGAGAATGTAAACATGGAAAAGGCAATTGTGGCAGAGGACGTAACCATAGGAAATGATGTGGTTCTTGGCTGCGGCGAGGAAGCACCTAATATAAAGAAACCTGCGGTATATGCATTTGGCATTGCGACCATAGGAGAAGGCTCCGTGATTCCGGATAATGTTAAGATTGGAAAGAACACGGCGATTTCCGGTGTGACCACCCAGGCAGATTATCCGGATGGCATTCTGGAAAGCGGACAGGTAATTGCAACAAAGGACGGTGACAAAGCATGAGAGCAATCGGAATTATTTTAGCCGGCGGTAACAATAACCGCATGAGAGAATTATCAGACAAAAGGGCAATTGCAGCAATGCCTATTGCCGGAAGCTACAGAAGCATAGATTTTGCCCTGAGTAATATGGCGAACTCCCGCATTCAGAAAGTAGCTGTACTGACTCAGTACAATGCACGTTCCCTGAATGAGCATTTAAGCTCCTCCAAATGGTGGGATTTCGGAAGAAAGCAGGGCGGTCTTTTCGTATTTACTCCTACTATCACCAAAGAAAACGGTTTCTGGTATCAGGGAACTGCAGATGCTATTTATCAGAATCTCAATTTCCTGAAGAACAGTCATGAGCCATATGTTGTCATCGCATCCGGTGACTGCGTGTACAAGATGGACTATAACAAGGTTCTGGAATATCACATTGCGAAACGCGCTGACATTACCGTTGTATGCACTACATGTCAGGATCCTTCCGAGGTTGAGCGTTTCGGTGTCCTTCGCATGAATGAGGACTGCAGGATTGAGGAATTTGAGGAGAAGCCAATGGTTTCCCCATATAATACTATTTCTACAGGTATTTATGTGATCCGAAGAAGACAGCTGATCGAACTGATTGAGAAGGCTGCACAGGAAGGTCGAAATGACTTTGTAAAAGATATTCTGATCCGTTATAAGAATCTGAAGAGAATCTATGGATATAAGATCGACAGCTACTGGAGCAATATTTCCACTGTTGAATCTTACTATAAGACCAACATGGATTTCCTGAAACCGGAGATCCGTAACTACTTCTTCAAACAGGAGCCGGCAGTTAAGACCAAGATTGATGATCTTCCACCGGCTAAATACAATCCTGGCGCAGATGTTAAGAATTCTCTGATTTCCAGTGGATGTATTGTAAACGGAGTGGTTGAGAATTCTGTCCTGTTTAAAGATGTTTATGTTGGAAATAATTGCGTAATTAAAAATTCCGTAATTTTGAATGATGTATATCTGGGGGATAATACACATATCGAGAATTGTATCGTTGAAAGCCGGGGAACCATCCGGGCAAATTCGTACTACAGCGGTGATGGAGAAGTAGAGATCGTTGTGGAGAATAATGATAGATATAGCTTGTAATATAATAAGACTTAAAGCGCAGTAAATGCGATTAAGAGGAAAGGGGCAGCAAAAATGAACATTACAGACGTACGGGTGAGAAAGGTTGCAAAGGAGGGGAAGATGAAAGCTGTAGTCTCCATTACCATTGATGAAGAATTTGTAGTACATGACATCAAGGTGATCGAAGGAGAGAAAGGTCTTTTCATCGCAATGCCAAGCCGCAAAGCAACCGATGGAGAATATCGGGATATCGCGCATCCTATCAATTCTTCCACTCGTGATAAGATCCAGACGATCATTCTCGAGAAATACCAGGAAGCTGTAGCAGAGGAAGAAGCTGCGGTATAAAAAGTAAAGAGGTTTTTACAACCCCGCATTTTATGGAGAGTTTCATGAAATGCGGGGTGTTTTTTTGCAAAAACATTCCTGTGATTTGCCCCAACTATTTCACGGTATATTGTGCCTGAATTTGCTCTAGAATCTTTATCAAACACGCTCTAAATTCGCTTTCTGTAATCATGTATTTCATTATATTTCCAGACTCTGGAAAATTGTGAAATATTACGCAAATGTTACAAAAGTTAAATAAAAGTGTTGAAAAAATTACAAAATATGTTATACTTGATCTACGAAAAAAATAACGAGGTGTTTACATAGATGAGATTTAAAAAGATTTTTGCAATGTTGTTAACTGGAATCATGACTGTTTCTATGCCCGGGGCAGTATTTGCTGCTTCTACGGAGGAACAGATCGCTGATGTACAGGCACAGAAAGAAGCTGCGCAGGCAGAACTGGCACAGCAGCAGTCCAACATGGTATCTCTGGAGAGTAAGAAGCAGGAGCTTGAAAGCTATCTGGAAGAGCTGAATGTCCAGTATACAGACCTTACCAACAGTGTATCTGAGCTTGGAATTCAGGCAGCGGAGAAAGAAGAACAGCTGAAAACTCTGAATACCCAGCTTGAGGAAGCCAAGGTCACAGCGGACAAGCAGTACCAGGATATGAAGAAGCGTATTGTATACATGTATGAGAATGGAAGTGCTTCCATGCTGGAGCTGCTTTTGTCCTCAGAAGATCTGGCTCAGTTTCTGAACCGTGCAGAGAATATAGCCCAGATTTCCCAGTATGACAGAGACATGCTTGCTAAATATAAAGCCCTTCAGGCAGATATCAAGGCCCAGGAAGAGCAGGCAGAAGAGGAAGCTCAGAATATTAATGAACTTCTGGCAGAGAAATCTGCCAAACAGCAAGAGGTACAGGCACTTACTGCAAGCACAAATGAGAACATTCAGTCCTATATTTATCAGATCAGTGCCAGCCAGGATGAAATCAGTGCTTTAAATACACAGATCAGTAATGCAGACAGCAGTATTTACAGCCTTTTGCAGGCTGCAGAGGCAGAGAAAGCAGCCCAGGAGGCGCAGGCAGCCCAGGAAGCTGAGGCTGCCGCCCAGTCACCAAGTGACGGGGAAAACTATGGCACAGAGGAATCCTACGATGACTACAGCGAGTCTGAAAGTGATTCCAATCAGGACGCAGATGCCAGCAGTGCCTATGATGATTCTTATACCGAGTCATCGGACAGCAGTGAAAGCTCCGACAGTTCTTCCGAGGGCAGTAGTTCATCTTCACAGGGAACCTACCTTGGAACCTTTACTCTCACCGCATACTGTAACTGTGCACAGTGCTGCGGAACAGCAGGAAACCTGACAGCCAGCGGAACTGTTCCTACAGCGGGAAGAACCGTTGCCATGGCTGGTGTGCCATTCGGAACTCAGCTCCTGATCAATGGAAATGTGTATACAGTGGAGGATCTTGGAACACCTTACGGACATGTGGATATTTATTTTAACAGCCATTCAGAGGCACTTGCATTTGGACTTCAGAGTGCGGAGGTTTACAGACTGAATTAAGGAAAAAGAATACGCCCTGACAGGATTAAGATCATTAAAATCTTCTGCCTGTCAGGGCATTTGTCTGCAATAATATATAGGGGGGATTGTTATAAATACGGTTCTCCCGGAATTTCCGGATAGCTTCCCATTCCGATCAGCAGTTCCAGGCCGATCTGTCTTGCCTGGAGTACAGCCTCTTTCACAGCACTGGCATCTCCGGAGAGGGCAAGGATAACTTCATTGGAATGGCTTGTACCGATACTCGGTGTCATATAGCGTGTAATATGAACTGCAGAAGCCTTCATTGCAGTGTCTGCCATTACAAGTCCAATCGCTGCCGGAGAACCTGCCATGAATCCGAAAGCTTCCCCTGGAACTGCGTGAAAGGCCATGGCAAGAGCACCACCTGCATTGGCTGAAAAAGCAAACTCCAAATGACCGGATTCGCTGATATATAATTCTCCTGCATACTTATTAGTTAGTTCCAGCGCCAGCGAAATAGCGTGGCGCACATCTGAAACATCATTTCCGCCAATCACAATATAGTTGCCGTGTCCACCCCAGCCTTTGGTATCCCGTGGAAATTCAATGGAAAGAACCTCTGTGCCAGTGGCTTTCACCGCATCATCGACAGCAGTGATCTGACCTGCTGCACCTGTACGGGAACTGAAAAGTCCAAGGGTATGATAGCGTGTCCCTATATTCATTTCCTTTAAAAGAGTATCATCAACTCCTGAAATTACAAGTCCGATGGTATCCAGAACAGCAGTTCCCACAAATTCAGTGCGGGCGCATTTGGTACTGATACTGTGTACGTCCATGGAAAAAACCTCCGTAGCATTACTTTTCCTTAGTTTAACATGATTAAGGGAAATTGAAAAGCTGTTTATCTATAATATTGCGCCTGCGCCGTCCATAGTTGGAAATATTTTCCACTTTTATCGGCAGCAAGCTCCTGGTGAGTTCCAGTCTGAATCACAGATCCTTCATGAAATACAACTATTTTATCGCAAAATTTGCAGGAAGACAGACGATGACTGATATAAATGGCAGTTTTATCGCCTGTTATTTCATTAAATTTTTCATATATTTCAGCTTCCGCAATGGGATCAAGAGCTGCAGTCGGTTCGTCCAATATAATAAAAGGGGCATTCTTATAAATAGCTCTTGCAATAGCTATTTTCTGAGCCTCTCCGCCGGAAATGATAATTCCCTTTTTATTGAAATCCTTGTAGAGATAAGTATTCAGACCTTCTGGCATTGTGGAAAGGCGATTGTAAAATCCGGATTTCTTCAGAGCACTTTTTACTTCTTCTTCGTCATAATTGATTTTGGCGGCTACATTTTCTCCAAGAGTCAGGGAAAAGAGTTTGAAGTCCTGAAATACCACGGAAAAAATCATCATATATTCTTTGTAATTATATTTTCGGATATCGATTCCGTTAAGAAGAATTTTTCCTTCTGTAGGATCGTAAAGGCGACATAGGAGTTTGATAAACGTAGTCTTTCCACTTCCATTCATACCAACGACAGCCAGCTTCTGACCGATTTTAAATTTCAAATTAATATTTCGAAGGGCATATTGTTCACATCCCGGATATCGGAAAGAAACATTTCGAAATTCTATTTCATACTTTCGGTCACTGCGTTTTTCCGTAGTCAGGCTTCCCTGATACATGTTATTGGGAATGTCCAGAAATTCAAATGTCTGCTTCAGAAAAACAGCATTGTTTTGCATATCTTCAATGGTGGAGATACAGCCGGATACACTTGAATATATTTTCGTAATAGAGGAAATATATTTTGTAACCGCTCCGATTCCAAAGGCACCTGTCCAGGCTTTTAAGCATACAAAAACATAGGCAATCCCTGTGAAAATTACAGATACTGCGGAAGACGCTGCCATGTAAAATCCAACAGGTCCCTTTCCATATCTGGCAAATAATCCCTTGGAACCGAAAGGATTTTCTTTGCTCAGATTATGCTTTTCGCATATTTTTTCCTGTTGGTAAATCCGCATATCCGCTGCCTTTTTGCTATCATAGCCCAGACGTCCGTAATATGCAAACAAACGATTGGAAAAGGTATGCAGATCTACACTTCTGACCCAGTATTTTCCTGCCTTTCCAGCGAGTACAGGCGAAAAACAGGTAATCAGTACCATAACAGAAATTATGGCTGTTACACATACCGGATTGTTAAGAATAACAAGTTTTTCTGCTGTTTTTGGAATCTGGCTGGTGAAAAGGGAAATGGTCATGGATAAGCCACAAATGATCGAAAATCCTTCTGAACACAGAGCTTCATAATTTAACAGAACATTGTATAGTCCCCACCCAGGTCCATTGAGATTTTGAATAATGGAAGAATATAACTCCATAGTTTTGCTATCATCTAAATCACAGTAATCCATATCAAAAAGTTTTTCGCACAAAATTCGCTTGATTTTCATTCCAAGACCTGCGCTCCAAGTCCTTTTCCATTTTTTAAGAAATGCAGATATCAAGCTGATTCCTGCTCCGGATAATAAAGTAATCGTTACCAGAAAACGAATGCGGTCAGGGCTTCGGTCGCCTGCAAGTTCTTCAATAACAAGTGCAGATAAATATATGATTATATAGGGAGTCAGTGCTTTCCAGATGGTCAGACTGATTTGGGAAAGAATTAATTTTGGATAATATCGGTAAAAAAGCTTATATGCTCTGTGATTAAGCTGCAGTGCTTCTTTTAACGATATGTTTTTCTCATTTGTCTTCATTTTCCCCATCTCCTTCCCTGTAATATTTGCTTTGAACCTCATAGAGAGCAGCGTATTTTCCACTTTGCCTTAACAGCTCTTCGTGAGTTCCTTCTTCCTGTATTTCTCCCTGCTCCAGCATTAAGATTCTGCTGCAGAATCTGGTAGAAGCGAGCCGATGGGAGATATAAACTGAGGATTTTCCCTTTGTCATTTCGTCATATTTCTGATAAATGTCTGCTTCAGCAATGGAGTCGAGTGCGGCAGTTGGTTCGTCCAATATAATAAAAGGGGCATCTTTATATAATGCGCGGGCGAGCATAAGGCGCTGTGTTTCTCCACCCGAAAACATAATTGCATTTTTGTAAACCTCACGATTCAGAAAGGTTTGATACTTATCTGGAAGAGCTTCTATTTTTGGAAGCAAGCCGGCTTTTTTGATACAATTTTTCACCTGTTTCAGGTCGAAATTTTCTGTTTGCGCCACATTTTCTGCAATGGTTCCCGCTAACAATGAAAAATCCTGAAACACTGCCGAGAACAGCTTATAATAGTCTTTTCTGTTATAGTTTCGGATATCTGTTCCATTCAATTTTACCTGTCCCTTTGTGGGATCAAGAAACCCACAGATTATTTTGATCAACGTAGTTTTTCCAGCACCATTAAGACCTACAACTGCCAGATTTTCTCCTGGATGTAAGGTAAGATTTATATTTTTTAAAGTATCTGTTTCAGCTCCTGGATAGCAAAATGAAACATTTTCCAAAACAATTTCATAATTATTTTTAGCGTCCTGATTTAAGGTAAGTCCATCTTTGAAACGGAATAATTCCGGATAATCCAGACATTCCCGGACCGTGGAAATATCAAGAGACTGTCTATGTAATGTGCAAAGACCTTCCAGAATTCCTGTAACCCAGGTGGAAAAACTGTCCACTGCAGTAAAATAAAGCAAAAAAGCAGGCACATCAAGACCGCGGTATAATACCAAATAAATTAAATATGCGTAGACCGCTCCATTGCGCAGAAAAGTAAAAGTCAAATCTGCAATTCCAGCCCAGATATAAACATTTTCTGCTTTTCGATGAAATGCTGTAAATTCCCTGGCTGTTTTGCTGTATAATTCTTCCAGCCAGAAACGAAGACCGAAAATGCGGATATCTTTTGCTGCACCAAAGTCAGCTGCACGGTTTAATAAATATGCCATTTGATGTATATATTCAGCTTCTTCCTCCCGATGTTGATACTTATATTCATCTAATCTTTGAGAGATAAAATAACTGATTCCGGCAGTTGACAGAATGACCAAAATCAGAATTGGATGAATTTGTGTAAGAAGACCGGCGTAAATAAAAAAACAGACAATATTGATCAAAAGTACAGTTAGTGTATTCCAGATTGCTTCAGTGGCCTGATCGTTATTGTCCGTATATTCGGCCGATTTGGTCAGTAATTTTTTGAATTTCATATCGTCTATATTGGGATAAGATGTTGTGGATGCTTTTTTGTTTAAAAGATTCACAATCTCACAACGGACACTGATCCGTCCGCAAATTACGTTTTGATTTGCATAAGTCAATGCAGCTGATACCAGCATTATCATAAGCACAAAAATAACAATTGTAAAAAGCAGTTCCTGAATGGAAACATGATTTTCTATTGCACTTAATATGACAGGAGAAACATAAAGGTTAAGAAGGTTCTGTATAATGGTTAACAGTGCGATAAAAAAGCTGATCACCAGAACTTTCTTCTCCTGAGAAGTGCAGGCAAGTTTAATCATGAACCATATATTTTGAAAAGTACTGTATTTTGATACAGGTTTTTTTTGAAACATGATTTTCCCTTCTTTCTTATTTTCTTTTGATACCAGATTGCTACGTGCTTTACACTCCCGCAATCTTCAAAAACATTCGTAATCCGCTCATTTTTCTTCGGAAAATGGCTACTTACTCATGCTTTTTTGCGGGTCAAGAGGTCAAAAATCCTCTTGCAAGCGAGCTTGCATCGGCTTTTTGACCTTTTGACTCTGGTATCATTAAAAAGATTCTTAATATGATTTTACCAGAAAAAATATCCCCGGATTAAACCGGGGATGAATTGCATGTTTCGGGGGATGAATTATAACTGGGGCAGTAAAATCTCAGTGGTAAAGGCGCCATCTTCACTGTTTCGGCTGATATATCCATCAGATCGCTTTACTATATCATCAATACGGATCAGCCCCAGACCATGACCATCACCTTTTGTACTTTTAAAAAGATTTCCCTGTTTTTTCAACTTCTTTCCCGCTGTAAAATTAGTGAAAGAAATGTATAACTGCGTGTTTTTCATGTCCATATAAATGCGGATCAGTCGTTTTTCTTTGGGAAGCTGCAGGCTGGCTTCTATGGCATTGTCAAATAAATTTCCGATGATACAGCAAAGATCAATTTCAGAGGAATTCAGCTTAACAGGAATGTCAGCATCTGCAATTACCTGAATATCTTTGGACCGTGCCAGTGATATTTTAGAATTTAAAATAGCATCTGTCATGGCATTTCCGGTTTTTATCACAGTATCTACTGTGGTAAGATCCTTGTCAAGAAGATCGAGATAATGTCTGATTGCGTCCCAGTTTTCTGTGGCTGCATAAGCCTTCATTGTTTGGATATGATTGCGATAATCATGGCGCCAGCCTCGCATCTGGCGATACATATTATCAACCTCCTGATAGTGAGTTTCAATCAGTTCCTTCTGATATGCAGCCATTTTTTTAGCTGCTTTTTTCGAAAATAAATGCATTTCAATCTCCCAAATCAGTCCATATTAATGATTGCCCGGTTAACCTTCTCATAAGCGCCGCGTGGAAGGGGGATTATACTTCCATCCTGCAAATAAATCTCTTTTTTTGTAACCCGGCTGATTTTTTTTAGATTTACCAAAGCAGAACGTCCCGCTCTGAAAAAATGAGAATCCAGCTTTTTTTCCAATTCGCTTAAGGTCATTTTCAGGGTGATAGTCTGTTGGCTGTGAATCGTAATATAATTGCTGTTTACCTCTGCATAATTGATCTGACAGATGGGCAGACGAATCATCTCACCCTGACTGATTATGTTAAGAACCTTCTCATTTTTGATAAGCTTCGTGACTGCACGGTCAAGAACTGTAAAGAACTTCTCTTCTTGTAGAGGCTTCATCAGATAGTGAAGGGCATCTACTTCATATCCGTCAGAAATATAGTCTGCGTATCCGGTGATGAATATAATTTGTACGGTATGATTATCCTGCCGCAGCTTCCTTGCCATGGTAACACCATCCATAGCGCCCATTTCTATATCAAGGAGAAGGATGTCAAAATCTTTTTTCTCGGCATAATGAAACAAAAAATTTTCGGCTGATGTAAATTCTGAAATCTGTATACGATAACTGTTATGACTGCCCCATATTTCGCACAGAGAAGAAAGATAATTTCTGTCTGTGGCAAGGTCATCACAAATTGCAATTTTATATGTTTGACACAATTTTTTAATCCTCCATTTTACAGAAGTATAGCACGTATGCGGGAAACATGTCCAGATTCTTCACGAAGAGAATTGTAAACCAAAAATAAATAATAGGTTGACAATTGCAACGTAACTGTGTTAGATTGTATCTGACAAAAATAATATTTACTCGAGGAGGAGAATATGAGTACCGTAACCGCAACAAAGACAAAAACATACGACCTGGCATACATAGCTATTTTCGCCGTACTGATCGCAATCTGTTCCTGGATTTCCATTCCGATGACAGTGCCGTTTACATTACAGACATTTGGTGTATTTATGGCTGTTGGTGTGCTTGGTGGAAAGAGAGGCAGCCTGGCTGTACTGGTTTACATTTTACTTGGAGTTATTGGTGTTCCCGTATTTGCAGGATTTTCAGGAGGACTTGGTATTCTTCTTAACAATACCGGCGGTTACATCATCGGATTTCTTTTCTCCGCCCTGGTAATGTGGGCAATGGAATCCCTCTGGGGCAAAAAGCCTGTTATTCAGATTCTTTCCATGGTAGTCGGCCTGATCGTCTGCTATGCAATGGGAACTATCTGGTTTATGGTTGTATACACACGTACAACAGGAGCTGTTGGAATTGGAACCGTACTGGGCTGGTGCGTAATTCCATTTATCATTCCTGATCTTGTGAAGATTGCTTTGGCATTCGTTTTGTCCAGAAGGGTACGCAAGCTTGTACCAATGCAGTAAAAAAGAACGTCAGACATATCCCATTCGCCCTCATCACGGGATGTGCCTGGCGTTTTTTATCGGAAACGGCTACAGCACTGGATTTACAGCCCATATGCAGGAAATGCTGGAGCTTTTTACAAAAGGGGCAGATGTTTGTCTCACAGTAAAAACTGACGAAATCTGCTCAGCCTGTCCAAACAATAGCCAGGGAATCTGCGAGGCAGCCGAGAAGGTGAAAAGATATGACAATGCAGTGCTGGCAGAATGCGGCTTAAAAGAAGGTCAGAAACTTGCATTCCCGGAATTTACCGAAGCAGTACAGAAAAAAATCATTGAAACGGGAAAAAGAACGAAAATCTGCGGCGACTGCCAGTGGAACCGGATTTGCCAGGAACAGCCGAGCCGGTGGAGTAAATGAAGAGGCAGTGAATTATGTTTATAAAAACATCTTTCGGAATTTTACAGGTGGATAGCAATAAAGTAAACCCAGTTTCGAAAGAATAAATTCACCAGCTCTTGTGGGAAAATTGGGGACTGTCGGGCCAGCCCCCTTTCTCTTTAGTCCTGTAAGCTTTCGCGGACACGCTTCAAGTCACGTTCTAGCTTTTTCTGAAGCTTCTCATATTCCTGATTCTTTAGTAAACTTAACAACTCTTCCAGTTTGATCTCTTCTTTTCGTAAGTCATCTTTAAATTGGATGTCAGTTGGCATGTAGAAATCCTCCATCATATGAAACACCGTCCTTACTATAATTATTATGATATAACTATTGTAACGGTATTTGAACGGTGTGTAAAGCCTATAGTTGCTTTCTGTGCGCAGATTATAGTATTAAAATGGAATATAGCTTTCGAAAGAAAGCAAATAGAATTTCTTAAATATAAAGATTTATCTTATAAGATGAATATAGAATAGCTTATAAAAATACTTTTTTCAAGAAAAACAGTTTGACAAAAATCGACAAAATCTCTGCGTCCCGAACGAGCACCTACGCAAACTAATAGCCTCTTCGAGGCTATTGTGGGGGGAGTTGGTGCTGTAATGCTTGGTTTTTTGATAAAAAACAGTCATTTTCCTTAGAGGAAAAATATTATTCGTAAAAAATTCGTAAAGTTCCTAAAACCATTCATTTTTAGAACTCAGTAAATGAGCATAAAAAAACACCGAAACCCTTGATTCCTCAAGAATTTCAGCGCCCCTGCCAAGTAGTCGAAGTGACGGGATTCGAACCCACGACCTCTGCGTCCCGAACTCTAAGTGGTATTATCCATTTGAGTGTTCGTAAAGGTCTTTTGAGGTATTTTAGAACCTTGATTTTGCAGCATTTTGTGTGGTATTCGTAAAAATTCCTTGTATTTAAGCCATTTCAGCTTATGAGAAAGAAAAGTTGAAAATTTTTAGAGCGGTATAGGACGATTGACAAATTGAGCATTCTATGTAAATTTTTAGTAGACTAATAAAAGGTCATTGCAGAGATTAAAGTGCAAGACCTTTTATTCTGTTTCTGGGGGAATATATTCTATTAAATCATTCAGATCACATTCCAAAACGTAACAAAGTCGGTTCAAGATATCTATATCAAGACGCTGGATTTTGTTATCTCTGTAGTTGCGGAGCTGTGTCCTCTGCATTTCAGCACGAAACGACAGCTGGTTAAGTGATATATCACGTTCCTCAAGAATTTCTTTTAAATGAATCTTGATTTCTCCATAGTTATTAGAATTAGCAGGAAGCTGCCGTAAGGGATTCTCTTTCTTTGCTCTCATGGTTATAAATACCTCCTAAAAGATATTATATTTTTGATTGAGCTATCTTGTAAGATGTATGAAAATATGGTATATCTATATATGAGTATATATATGCTCATATATACGGAATTTAAACGGAGGTGTAGGGAAATGGCAGGGAAAATTTGTCCTAAGTGTGGACAGTTTACATTTTTTGAAACTGTGAGTGGAAGAAAATGTACGAAATGTGGTTACACAATGATTGTTCCAGCAAACGAAGGTAAAGGGGGACGAGGACAGAAGTGTTCTAATTGTGGTCAGTTTACAGTATTCAATGGAAAATGTAGAACTTGTGGAGCTTCTTATCAATAGGAGATGATAAAATGGCAGGAAAAAAGTGTCCTGGATGCGGTAGAGATACAATTGTCATAATTTCTAAAAGAGAATGGTGTCCAGTGTGCGGCTACCATTCAAAAGGATTTATTTTTCCTGTAGGTATGAGAAAGAAATGCCCGAATTGTGGAGCTACAGGCAAATGGTACGGAAGGTGTAGTGGATGTGGAGCATTTTATGAATAAGATGTGACACACAGCTACTTTAAATGGGAGGAAGAGATATGACTAGCGATCAGAAAAGTAAATGTAATGCAATTATTCATACTGCAAGTGTTGCGGCAGCAGGTGCAGGTGCAGGACTTGCACAGATTCCTGGAAGTGATAATGCAGTTATAACACCTATTCAATTAACTATGACAATTTCACTTGGAAAAGTTTTTGATATTGACTTATCAGAGAGTGCTGCGAAGGCTGCGCTTGGATCTGTTGCTGCAAGCACAATTGGAAGAACTGTTTCTCAAGTTTTGCTTGGCTGGATTCCAGGAATTGGAAATGCTATTAATGCCACTACAGCTGCTGGCTTAACAGAGGCTATGGGATGGGCGCTTGCTGATGATTTTTCAAAACAATATGAGAGATCTCACCGCTGACCGAAGCATTCAAGTTACAAGTTTCAATAGTATATTATAATAGTGATATATAAATATAAGGCAGAATCCGATAATGGGTTCTGCCTTTTTTCAATATGAAATGGAGGTGAGCACATGGGAAAAATCATATTAGCTATTTTGGTGGCTTTGGAAACAATCGTAGAAGAAGTGTTTAAAGAAGATTAATTGGTATTCGTTAAGGTTATTGATTTTTCGAATATGTTTATTTAATGCTGCTATACTTTTTCGAACAAGATTTCATGGGAATATGTGGGTATATTGAGATGTTCGAAAAGGTGTAGCTATACGAACAGGAAGGAGAACATTATGGAGAGCAGAAAATTTGGGTATGCCAGAGTAAGCAGTAACGGACAGAATTTGGATAGACAGATATTTGAGCTAAAAAAATATGTACCAGGTGATTTTATTGTAACAGACAAAGCCAGCGGAAAAGATTTAAACAGACCAGGTTATCAGTCATTAAAAGGAGCTCTGGGGTTACGGTATGGAGATATTTTATATGTAAAATCATTAGACAGGTTAAGCAGAAACAAAAAACAGATCAATGAGGAATTACGCTGGTTTAAAGAAAATGGGATTCGACTTATTGTGTTAGACTTACCAACTACAATGATCGAAGTTCCAGAGGGACAGGATTGGATCATTGATATGGTAAATAATATTTTAATTGAGGTATTATCCAGTATTGCAGAAGAAGAGCGCAGAACTATTAAACGACGTCAGAGAGAAGGAATTGAGGCAGCTAAGCTGAAAGGAAAACATCTGGGACGTCCAGCTGTGAAATATCCAGATCAGTGGCAGTCTTGTTATATGAAATGGAAGCAGGGAGAAATCACAGCAAAAGAGGCAATGACGCAAATGCAGCTGAAGAGGACTAGCTTCTACAAGCTGGTGAAGGAATACGAGCCTTGAGCAGAATATTCCCCAAAATCCCATTATCCCCGACATATATAGAACGTGAAATATGGTACAACTTAACCTTTTATATGCTGGGAATAAGGGAATTTTGGGAAATTATGTTAAAATGAGCATTATATATTAGAAATGATATGGCTGTTAGCTAGATAAGGTCGATATACCTCGATGGGAAAAGAAAAAGAGCAGAAGTTGCAAAAAAAAGCCTTGACCAAAGTCTAAGATTGTGGTATGTTACATGTAACACAAAAATTATAAGATAATTTGAAGTACCTCTTAGATAAAAAGGATTATCATAGTACACGAAAGCTGATTAATATACTACGAAAGATGAGAAATAAGTAATTAAGTATATTAAAAGGAGGAATTATTATGAATAATTCGAGCTTTATCGTTAGGAGGTTTTTTTATGCCCAAAAGAATTAAAACGTTTTTCGGAGAGTATGAAGTACCTCTTTATGAGGAGATGTCCGAAGAAGAGAAATTTGAAGCATTTCGGGAGATTTTTCCGAATAGTCAAGCAATTAATATTGAAAGTATTCCAGCCGAAGGAATCCATGGATTTCCCAAAGCAGATATTGAGAAATTTTATCGTTGGTTACTTGAAATGGAAGAAGAAGCACGAATTGAACAAGCAGAACAGGAAATTGAGGAAGAATTGGCAGAATGTTTTCCTTGTAGCAGAGACATCAATTTGGATGAGATTCCAGAGGAAGGAATAAATGGAATCAGCAAAGAGAGAATAAGGAGGTATCGAGATGATTTATGGGAAACTGAAAACTGGGACGCGATAGCGCGAAGAGAAAATGAAGAAGCAATGATGAGAAATTTGGAGGAACAACTTACTCCTTCAAATGACTTCTTTTCAACACACGGTACTGTGATACCGCAACATAATGATGTAAAATTAAAAAAAGCAGTTGAATCCACAGATAATAATAAAGATTTTACGGCAATACAATCACTGAATACACACACGAAACAAGTTCAAGTTACATACACAGATCCAAAACAAATCACTAGCTTAAATCAAGCGAAAATCACTAATGCTACAATTAATTTTACAACCGAAAGAAGTGTGGGAAATTACGTTTTCAAGAATGGTGAATTAGTGTATATAGATCCGACAAATGGTTCTGAGACGTTAATTGGAAACATTTGGATTACTATTCAGACAGAGATTATATACGTTGAGGAAATTTCCAACGCACAAAATGAGGTTGTGCGAACAGAAAAGACAACCGAATGGGTTCTTGATATAGAGTGCATGGGATTACATTTTACAGTGAAAACTTCTGTAGGTGCATTGTACGATTATAATAAGTTAATGAAGTACACCGCAGATAGAGCCTATCGGGAGGTTGATGCAGATGCTAAAAAAGCATTTAGACAATATATGGTGTTGTTAGTAAGTCTGCGTAATTTCCGAACGGAGGTACGCTATAAAAGCACTGGCTGGAAGCAAATTAAAGACAGATGGTGCTATTTGACGGATGCAGGAATTATAGGTATGCCGAACTGCAACTATCGGGCTGAAGTGGAGTACAAGTATACGTATGATCCTAAGAAGATTGATGCCACAGAGACCTTTAATGATTTTTGGAAGATGAAATTTCTTTCAGCTAGAAAGCCGGAAAATTCAGTCTTCTTATTTCACTATACATGTCTGGCTGTGATGACGACACTTTTTCAAGAGGTGGGACATCCTATAAATTTTGTAGTTGCTCTTATAGGGACAACCAATTCCCAAAAAACAGCAACTGGAATAATATTTACTAGGCTATACAATCGCAATACGAAAGCTGCAGCTGATATCAGATTTGATTCTACCAATGCGGCGATTATGGAAAAAACATCGACTTATGGGGATGCTATTCTAATGGTAGATGATATTTTACCATATGATGATCCAGTTTGGGCGAAGCAACAGAAGAAAACGGTAAATGATGTTATTCGAACATATGGTGACAGAACGCCTAAAATGCGTTCAGAGGCATATGCCAAAATTAATAACGTTTCGCGTTATAGTCCAGTTAGGGGCTGCTGCTTAATGACAGGAGAAGTATTGGATTTAGGTTTTGAATCCAATTTAACGAGAGTTATTAAACTGGATTTTGAGCGAGGTGACATTGATTTACAGCTATTAACGTATTTTCAACAGAATCTATTTTTTTCTGCTTTCGGAATAATTCTCTTGTGGCTAATAAAATAACAAT
>ERZ1673722.1048-NODE-1048-length-30526-cov-15.827803_pt1 | contig 30526 bp, 25 predicted proteins | sample MGYA00580222_ERZ1673722 | MGnify/ENA primary metagenome ERZ1673722 (study PRJEB41218, sample SAMN15661750) | gut metagenome | host: Homo sapiens | place: Canada: London | collected 2015-08-20/2019-03-30 | study: EMG produced TPA metagenomics assembly of...
CCCGCGGCAGATGGAACGCGAAAATGAGATGATCGTTATTTCACATCGCCTTTTTTATTGCCCTTCGCCGGAAAACAGATGCGGTAAGCTCCGAAAGGCGCATCCCTTTTCATGACTCTCAGCTGCCCTCTACGAATCCCATTTTCTTCGCATTTTTGTGAAGCTCTGCAAATCCTGCACCGGTGTCTGCTTCTTCTGCAATGCTGACGCAGTTGTCCGCGATACGGCTCAGGTTGTAGAGAAGGTCGGAGAAATATGGTGTCATATTGGCATGGCACTCGCCTGCTTTCACACGCTTCAGATGTGCCTTATTGCAGCGTCTCTCCGAGCGGCGCATCTGATCCGTGTCTCTGAATATATCATTCACCATCTCTTTGGAGCCTGTTTTCACGGCTTCGACAGAGCGCGAGAGAAGCGACTGGGCAAGTGTGATGCACTTCACGATTTCTTCATTGGCGACAGAGGAGAACACACGATTCTGCGCGACCACCTGCCGGCAGACCTCATCCATATCCCTGCATCGCTCTCCCATGCGTTGGATATTATTCGTGACAAAGTGAAGCCTCGCCGTTTCCTCCGACTGCTGCTCGGTCAGATAGCCGCCGGAAAGCAGCTTGGTGATGTACTCGGTGACTCGTCCCTGCAGCTGTTCGAGGATCATCAGATCCTCTTGAAAGGCCTCATAATCCTTGGCGGTTCGCTGGCTGTCAAGGACGAGCTTCAGCTGGTTCAGTGTCCGGTCAGCCAGTCCGACCAGGCGCTCAAGTTCCAAAGAGACAAGGTACATGGCAGCGGCCGGCTTATCGAGCAGATTGTTATCCAGATATTGCGGCTCATAGGCAGCCTTGAGGTTCTTGTCTTCCCCGCGGATGATGACTTTGACGATCTTGACCATGACAGGGATGAATGGCAGCCATGCCAGCGTACATACGACATTGAAAGTCGTGTGTGCATTGGCGATCTGCCGGGAAATGACATCGATCTCACGGCCGCTCGGAGAGATGTACTGTACGAACTGTGCAAAGAACGGAATGATGCACAGGCAGACAAGACTGCCGCTGATATTGAAAATGCTGTGCGCGATCGCGGTGCGCTGCGCATTTTTCGTCTGTCCGATCGATGCCAGAATGGCGGTGATCGTCGTACCGATGTTATCTCCCAGAAGGATCGGGATCGCACCGGTAAGGCCGATGACACTGCTGACGCCGTCAGCTGCCGGCTGGGCCGCAAAATTCTGCAGCACGGCGATCGTAGCCGAGCTGCTCTGTACCACCAGCGTCATCACGCCGCCGAGGAGTACGCCCAGGACCGGTGTCGAAGAGACTTCTGCCATCAGGTCGACAAAGACGCTGCCGCCTGCGAGCGGCTTCATCACATGTCCCATGATCTCGATCCCTTCAAAGAGCAGTCCGAAAGAGAAAATGACCATGCCGATATTCTTCAGCTTCTCTGTCTTGCCGACAAACTGCAGCATGAAGCCGATGAAAATGATGGGATAAATGTAGTCGCTGAGCTTGAACGCCAGGAGCTGTGCTGTCATCGTGGTTCCGATATTCGCACCGAAGATGACGGAGATCGCCTGCGGCAGTGTCATCAGTCCGGCACTGACGAAGCCGATCGCCATGACGGTGGTCGCCGAGCTGCTCTGCAGGACTGCCGTCACCAGCGCTCCGGCGAGCGCCCCCATGATCGGATTCTTTGTCAAAAAGCTGAGAATCTTTTTCATGCGCTCCCCGGCAGTTTTCTGCAGGGCATCACTCATCGTATTCATGCCGTACAGGAAAAGCGCCAGGCCGCCGATCAGGCCAAAGCAGATCTTGACTGTTTCATTCATTCCGTGCTCCTCCCCAGGAAACACGGACTCCATCGTCTGACGCTGCAATCAGCATTTCCTTACCTATATGAACCTTGGGAAACGCTGATTCAATCGCAGAGTCGAATTTCATATGGATTTTTATACATAGCTTCGTCATCATCCTCCTTAAATAGCTCGCTATTCGCGTCAGATGATTCCTTACTCTGTATAAAAATCCAAGAATGAAATCAGACAACGATTTAATCAGTGTTTCCCTTGATAGACATACGAACCCCTTGCGAAACGAGTTCTGTTCATAAATAAATTATATAAAAAAATTGGTAATCCATCTATCATCGTACAGTAAAGTTTGTAAAGAAGTTGTAAACAAGCAAAAAGCCATGAGAATCGCCGTTTCTCATGGCTTTTTGCTTGCTTACTCTTTATTTTCATTCATTATCCCATAAGATCAAACCGTTTGGTCCTTCAAAAGCTCTTTTGCCATGTGTCTTGCCCGATCCATCGCAGGAAGGAGCGCCTCTTCCATCCCCGCCGCATAGAGCGTGATCCCCAGATAAAAAGCCATCTCATGGTAGGGGGTCCATTCGTTCTCTTCGGGAAATGCAAGGTCAGACGGAGAAAGCCGCTCCGCGGAAAGCTTCCCGCCATGCACAGCAGCCAGAAAGCGCATCCCATCCTGCTTACAGATCGCCGCGCCTTCGAAGCCGCAAGCCCTGATAGCAAGCGCCATACGCCCCATAGCGACCATGTCCATGGTCAGTGCAAGGATCGTAAGAGGCTTCACGGTTCTCTTTCGGATCTCCTCTACAGCCCGGCAAAGAGCTGTCACTCCCTCCCCCTTCACGGAGCCCACAGGAAGAAAACAGATCCCTTTTCCCTCAGCAGCGGCCAAGGAAAGACGCCTGGTCAGCACATCGAGCGTGTCATTTTCATTATACTTCATGCCAGCCTCCGGGAAGCTCTCGAAATGGTATGCGGTGCAGCGCTTAAGGAAGCCTCTTCCGGGAGATCCCCGGTCAGCAGCTCCTCACCCGCGCCCTTCCATCTGTGCGATCCGGCGCTTTCGCTCCTCCAGATCTGTCTCACGAAGGCTCTGTACCGTGGTGCCGTAGATGAGTGCGACAGAGATGATATTCATGAGGAGCGAGGACCCGCCATAAGAAATGAAGGGCAGCGGGATGCCGGTGACCGGAAAGCAGCCGATGACCATCGCGATATTGACGATGCCCTGCACGGAGATCAGCATGGTGAGTCCGTAGACGAGAAGAGCCGCATAGGTCTCCTTCAGCTTTCTGGCTGCGGAGAATCCCGCAAGAAGAAAAGCGAGGTAAAGAAGAAGAACGAAAACAGAGCCTATGAAGCCAAATTCCTGACTGAAAACGGCGTAGGCAAAGTCGGTGTACTGCTCGGGCAGGTAGAGAAATTTCGACATGCCTTCGCCGATGCTCTGCCCGAAGAAGCCGCCGGAGCCGACCGCGATGAGGCTCTGCACCGTCTGATAGCCGAGATTTCTTGCATAGGTGAACGGATCCCAGAGCACGATCACACGATTCATGCGATAAGGCGCGGCGACGACGAGAATCGCAAAGGTGACGATCGCACCCCCTACCCCCAAGAGGATTTCGAAAAGCGGAAGTCCTGCCAAAACGTAGAGAAGTAGGGGGAAGAGCAGAATCATCCCCGCTGTCCCCATGTCCGGCTGTATCAAGACGAAGAGTGCCATCGCGAGCGGCCCATAGAGCGGCAAAAAATACGCAATCATGGAGCGAAAGGTGTTTTCCTTTTTCTTCCTGTCAAAAACATGGAAGAACGGACGGAGAAAACGCTTGATGAGCGTGATTTTCTCTCCTTTCTGGATCCGTTTCGAGAGGAAGGAGGCGGCCCAGATGAGGCCGGTCACTTTCGCGACTTCGGACGGCTGGAGAGAGAAGCCTGCGAGCATGATCCAGCGGGTCGCCCCATTCGCCCGATGCCCTGCCACAAAAACGAGGAGGAGCAGCAGAATGGTGAAAACGACCCAGAGGAAAGCCCCGCCGCGAACGAAGCGCTTTGGCAGCTTCGCGACCACGACACCAAGGAAAAGGCTTCCTGCAAGAATCCCGACATGCTTCAAAAAGTGCGCATACGGCCCATCGCCCGCCGCCATATTCATATAGTAGGTGGCATTATAGACATTCATCGCCCCGATGGCGATCAGTATGGCGGCCGCGATGAGCATCCATTTCAGACACTCGGGCACATACTTCGTATCCTTCAGGGACGTCTCGCTACGAGACGACATATGAGGTTCCCCTTTCTGGAAAACTTCTCTTCATACTCTGTCTCCACATCCCCGGGGACGGGAGCGGCATGAAGATCATAGGTCACGTCCGAAAGCTGCCAGCCCATGGCCTCAAATTCTTCGACGGAGAAATCAAAAAGGTCCTTGTTATCCGTCTTGAAGCGGATCTCACCGCCCTCTTTTAAAATGACGGCGTAGCGTTTCAGGAAATCACGATAGGTGAGGCGGCGCTTGGCGTGGCGCTTCTTCGGCCATGGGTCGCTGAAGTTGAGGTAGATCACATCGACTTCGCCTTCGTCAAAAATATTCAGGATCTCGCTCACATCGCCTAAGATGAGACGGACATTGTCTACCGGCGGATCTTTCTCCGCGGTCTTCTGTGCGGCATAGTAGATGACGCCTTCCTGCACTTCCATGCCGATGTAGTTCACATCAGGATGGAGCGCGGCCATGCCGGAAATGAACTGGCCTTTGCCGGTGCCGAATTCCACATGGAGCGGCTGCTCCGGGCGGGGAAACTGTGTCTCCCACTTGCCTTTCATATCGGTCGGTTCTTCCAGAAAAAGAATGGAGGTGTAATTTTTGATCGCTTCTTCGATCCAAGGTTTACGTCTGAGACGCATGGAGGGCTCCTTTCGGGGATAAAGTAAAGTGACTAGGGATTAGGGATTAGGGATTAGGAGTGACTAGTGACTGGTAACTGGTGATTAGACTAAAAGACTGGGAGAGATTAGACATCTGACGTCTGGCATCTCCAGCGGGCATCGCCCTATTTATATTCTGCGGCGTTTCATTATTTTTTGCGCCGCACCACCATTTCGCATTTCTCATTTCTAATTTCTCATTCAAGTGAAGCTTTCAAGCGGAATCAAAGGGCGAACCCGCAAAACCTATTTCTACTGTCCTGCTCCCGCATTCGGTACATTCGGGATCTCCTCTCCCGCGATCTTGACAGGCTGATACCGGCTCCAGTCGAAAGACGGCGCGAAGAGACGTCGACGCTGGATGTCATTGTTCCAGCGGTCATCCTCTGCTTCCTTGCTGCTTCCGAGCTGCTCGGTATCATTTCTGACCATCACATTGCCGTACATGGTCATGAGCGTCGTCACATCTTTATCAAAGTCAGGGGAAAGAATGTCGGACTTTTCATCATAACGAGCCGCTGTGAGTCCCATGAGGCCCATGAAAGTATCGTAGAGCATGTCATTGGTGAATGGCATATTTCTTCTATCCCACATGGTCTTCATGGTACGCGGGTGGCTCCTCTGGTAGTCATCCGAGGTGTAGATCCAGAAGGGAATGTGTACCATCGTGTAGTCGAACTGGTCTGCATTGTGTCCAGGACGCTCAGTGACCTGCTCGCCATGGTCGGAGAAGTAGAGGACGCTGTCTGCCTTCATGTAGTTCACGGCTTCGTTCATGATGCTTTCGACGACGTAGTCATTGAAGAGGACGGAGTTGTCATACTCATCATTCATGACATCAGCCGTCGAGCGTTCCTTTCCCATGCTCTCCGGCCAGTGATAGAACTCGGACGGGTAACGGTCCCAGTAGCTGACGTGGCTGCCCATCAGATGGACGACGACGAGCTGGCGGCGGTTCTTCGGATCGACCTTCCGCAGATAGGGGATGAGAGCCGTATCGAAGTCCTTCGTCACGACATCTGTGCCGACATACTGGTTGATCCAGTACTGATCATCACAGGCACTTCCGATCGCACCGATCGGCGTATCCCAGACACCGTAGCGGGACTGGTTCGAAATCCATGTGGTATGGAAGCCGGCCTGCCTTGCCATGTCAATGATGGAGTAGGCATCGACCAGCTCCATATCATTGTACTGGTTCTTCTCCGTCAGGGCTTCGGTCAGTACCTGAACGGTCTGTGTGTAGCAGGAATAGGCATGATTGAAGAAGGTATAGTGCGAGTCTGCGGCCGCTTCGGTCTGGAAAGGCGTGGTATTTCTGTGATAGCCATAGACACCCATGTGGTCGCGCGTCAGGGACTCGCCGATGATGAGGACGTAGACGCCGTCCGGCGCCGCCTTGAGCTGCGCAGCAAGGATGCGATCCTTGATCGACATGCTGCGGCGCTTCTCCACCATCTTCTGGAAATCGGAAAAGCTGGAAAGCGTCTCGTAAGTCTCATGATACACATGCGCGAGCCGCGTCGCCCCGATGGAGAGGCAGCAGAGCCCGATATTCACGAAGAAGAGCAGCGCCATTGCCCACCACGCTTTGCGGGAAACGGGAAGGCGGCCATTAAAGGAGAATCGGCTGCTGTGGAAGATGAGCCACGCGAGGATGAGGATCGCAAGCGTCCCTAAAATAAGCTCGGCATACGGGATATTCACATCGATATACTCCTTCGTCTCGGCGAGATTCGTCTGCGCGAGCGCGAGCAGCATATTGATGGAGATCAGAGAATGCGTGATAAAGTAGTAGCCCACATATGTGAACTGGATGCCCACATAAAGGAGCATCAGGACGACGCACGCGATGCGCGCGATCATGCGCCATTTCCCCGGCAGGATCCATGCCGCCGAGAGGCAGGAGATGAAAAGATAGAGCGGCGCAGAGAGCTCACCTGACATATCCGACATGTCGAGCACCACATCCGTCTGCGTCGATAGGTACGGTACGATGAGCGAGAGTAGCCATAGGAAGCCGATGGTGATCCACAGATGCACGGCTGCCCGCGTCAGGTGGTGCCGGATGAAATAGGCCGTCACGAAGCCGACCTGCAGGAAGAGCAGGAAGACCTTCACCTGCGAAGAAAGCTCAAATCCGCCCGGTGCGCCGAAATACCAAGAAAGGAAAAAGGAAAAACCAAAAGGCACCAAGGTCGCGATCGCCCACCAGATCTTCCAGTGGCCCGGACTATCCATATGCTTCACGTCTTGGGGAAATTTTGTATCTGTATCTGTCTGTTTCATTCTGATGACCCTTGTAAAATATTCGCTGACACAAGAAAATAACTATATTATTTTATCATATATACGAGACTTTTTACTACACGTATTCCAAAAGAAAAGCCGCCGCCGGTAAGGCAGCAGCTTTTCTTGCAAGTGCCGATCGCTATTCCCGTGCATAGAGTCGTACTTTTCTCAATCAGCAATGGTTCCTTTCCCGTTATAAGGGATCTTTTCCACCTTGACCGCTTCCAGATGATAGAAGGGCGCAGTGATGTCCTTGGAAATATGTCCCGTTCCCTCACAGAGGATTCCATAGAGCCGGATCCATGTATCTCCTTGAATATAGCCTGTGAAATCCTGCCTGGAATTAAATTCAAAATCCACATACCTGCCTGTGCAGTAAGGGCAGGTCGGTCCATTGCGACCGATGAAATAATGCCCATTGATCGTCAGAAAATACCCTTCGATCACCACGGTTTTATCATGATAATTGTTAAAATGCATGTACCAGTCGTTGATCTGCGTCATATAGTGAGCATCACCCACTACAATGTCCGGATGGTCATATGGAAACGTCTTCTCATCCTTTGCGATATCATACTTCATTTCAAAATAAGGGTAAATGATATTTCCATGACTGTCCTTCTCCATGCCTTTAGATAAGACCGACGGCTCCACGGGTACAGGCTTTACTTCCTGAGGTGCTTTGCCTTGCGCCGCCTGTACCGTTTTGTGCGTGAGTATCATATTGTCCGGTACCTGCTCTCTGCCGCAGCCTCCCAGTACGGGAAGCATGCCCAGCAGCAGATAGAAAGCCCATCGTTTCAAGCGCAGCGCCCTCTTTCTCTCCATTTTCGCAGACAGATAACCGCAAAAAGGACGATCAGATTCATCAAGACAATGCAGGGCCCGGTGGGAATGGATAATGCGTAGGAAAGAGTGATCCCCGCCAGAAAACAGCCAAGTCCCACCAGCGTGGATGTCCAGATGGTGGTCAGATACCGATGGCAGATCTGCATCGCCGTGATGGCAGGAAATACGATCAAGCTGGAAATCAAAAGCGCGCCCATCATACGCATGCCGAGCACGATCGTGACTGCCGTCATGAGTGCCAGGACCAGATGATAGAAATGGCTCCGCACCCCAGAAGCGCTGGCAAAGGATTCATCAAAAGTCACCGCAAACAAGGGATGATAAAAGAGAATGTACAGGAGGATGATGATGCTACCCGCTGTCAAACTGAGCCATACATCAGCGCTGCTCATCGCTAGGATGCTGCCAAACATGTAATTGGACACATCCGTATTCATCCCTCTGGTGAGAGAAATGGCAAGAACCCCCACGGCCAAAGCGCTGCTGCAAAGAAGCGCCGTCGCCGCATCCCCTTTGATGCGCATGCTTTCCTTCAATTCCAAAAGAAGAAAAGCCGCTGCCATCGTGACAGGGATGGAGATCACCAACGGATCCAGATAAAAGGCATAGGCCACTGCCAGCGCTGCAAAGCCCACATGGGACAAGCTGTCACCGATCATGGAGTACCGTTTGAGGACCAGGCTGGTTCCCAAAAGCGAAGCACAGATCGAGATCAAGATGCCCACCACCAGCGCGCGCACCATGAAGGGATACTGCAACAATTCCAGAATAAGAGACATCACAGGATCCCTCCTTGCCGTATGACTTCGGGATGCGCTTTGAGAAAGTCCTCCGTCTGACCGAAAAACATCTGCTTCCCTTTCGCCAGATATAAAACCTGATGAACCTCATGAAACACGCGGGGCAGATCGTGGGATACCATCATGATAGTCAGTCCGAGCTCGTGAATGCATCGTTCCAGCATGGCATACATCTCTTCCGTGATGCGAGGATCCAGCCCGGTCACCGGTTCATCCAGTACCAGCACCTGACTGCCCGCCGCCAGCGCCCGCGCCAGAAGCACTCTCTGCTGCTGCCCTCCCGACAATTCGCGGAATGCATGATTCTTCAAAGAGGAAAGGGATAGAAACTGCAGCATATGCTCTGCGTAATCCCGATCCGCTTTTCTGTATCGATAAGGAAATGAAAGCCGGCTCAGTCTGCCGGACAATACGACCTCCCACACACTGGCTGGAAAATCCTTTTTCATGGTCTGCTGCTGCGGCAGGTAGCCCATCCCCTTCTGCGCGTCCGGCAAATGGAGACGGATCTCACCTGCCGCCTGTTTTTTGAGCCCCAGAATCCCTTTGACGAGAGTGCTTTTGCCAGAACCATTTTCTCCAATGATGCCCAGATAGCTCCCTCTTTCTAAAGAAAAATTCACATGAGACAGCACCGGCCTTCCTTCATAGGAGAAAGAAAGATCTAGGCACTCCAATACACTCATTTAGTTCAACGCCTCCTTCAAGGTCTTGACATTCCGCTTCATCAGATCCACATAGGTGACGCCGGCATCAAAATCTTTCTGCGTGACGTTATGAATGGAATTGAGCTCTCTCTCTTTGGCTCCTGTCGCCTCTGCAATGGAGTGGCTCATCTGCTGATTGGACATTTCTATATGGAAAATCACGGGAATCTGATCCGCCTTGACCTTATCGATCAAAAAAGCAATGGTCTTCGGATTGGCTTCCGTATCCTTGGAGCATCCCGGGAAAGCCGCATCATATGTCAAACCGTACTCCTTCACAAAGTACAGGAAGGGGAAGCGATCTCCCACGATGATCTCTTTTCTATCTGCATGATCGATCACATCACGGAAGTTCTGATCCAGATCGCTGAGCTCTTTCATATATGCCTCTGCATTCTTCTGATACTCCTCCGCATGCGCACCATCCAGCTTGGAAATAGAAGCATTTAATTTTTTGACAATTTCAATGGCATTGGCAGGAGCAGTCCATACATGCTCATCCATTTCCGGGCCCTCCTCTTCTGCGCCCTCTTCTGCTTCCTCTTCGGGCTGCATGCCTTCCGGATGTTCTTCTTCTGACAGCTTCACGGCATCCATCATCCGAAATACGCTTCCGGGCTTCTTGCCGGCTGCATCCAGCACCTTCCCTACCCATTCATCAGAGTCACCGCCTGTATAAATGAGAAGGTCACTGTCAGCCACCGCCTTCAGGTCTTTCGGCGAAGGAGAAAAGCTATGGACATCCGTACCGGGTTTCACCAGCATGGTGACTTCGCCCTGATCCTTTACGATATGCTTCACAAAATCATAACTGGGGAAATTGGTGCAGACGATCTGAAGCTTCTTTTCCGGCGGCGCAGAAGCAGCCGACTTCGAATCCGGCGTGCAGCCTGTCAATGCGGCACCGCCTATCAGACAAGCGGCAAGCGTCGCTATGAACAGACCTATTTTTTTCATTTTCATAGTAAGAACTCCTTTACGTTTGAAAACAGGGATAACATGTAACCGGCAATACGATTAAGAAAGTGCTCCGAGATTTGCGACTTTTTCGCAAATCTGAACCCCATTATAATCACGTCCCGCTCTTCTGTCAACAGATTTGCGAAATTTTCTCAAATTAAAAGAAGAACCCCGGAAAGGGTTCTTCTTTTAGAGAAACCAATTATTTTCCCTGGCATTTTTTGCATAAGCCGTAAATGGTGGTCTGCCCCAGATTCATCTGAAACTCATCATTGCCCGCTAAAGCCTGCGCGAGAGAGCGCGCGGTCGCATGGTCCACATGGGTCGTCCGACCGCACGAAAGACAGGTCATATGAAGCTCATCCCGACAGGCATCCGCCCCGACGAACCTATACAATGTCTCCTGCCCATCACTCGCCGCCGACTTCAAAATCAGCCCGGCGTCTGCCAAAGAAGACAGATTGCGATACACCGCACTGAGACTGATCGCAGACGCTTCTGCCTGATTCAGCAGAGTCTGTATGTCTCTGGCGGAAAAGGAAGCATCCGGATGGTCGTTGAAGAATTGAAAAAGACGCTTGCGCTGTGCTGTCATGTACATACCAATCACCTCATTTGTCCTTCATCTTATAGCAGAGACGAAAAAAAAGCAAATGAAGGAGACTACCATCTGCGAAAGCCATATTTCGTAAGCACCTCACCTGTGATATGATTGTCTCCATAAAGCAGCAGCCTGTGTGAGAAGCAGCAGGCTATTCATTGTACAAAGAGGATCCCATGACCGGAATCAATCTTACCCAAGGGCCCTTGCTCCCTCAGATGATGGCTTTCGCCATCCCTTACCTTCTCGCCTGTTTTCTGCAGACGTTCTACGGCATGGCCGACCTTTTCATCACAGGTCTCTTCAATGGCGCCGCACCGATCACGGCTGTCTCCATCGGAAGCCAGCTGATGCACATGCTGACCGTCATCATCGTCGGACTCGCCATGGGGACGACCGTCTCCATCAGCCGCGCGGTGGGCGGTCGAGATCCGAAGGAAGCCTCCCGCTGCATCGGAAACTCGGTGCTGCTCTTTGCCCTCTTCAGCCTCATCGGCACCGTGCTCCTTCTCCTTGCGATCGAGCCTATCCTCTCTTGGCTAAAGACCCCGACGGAAGCATGGGCGGATACAAGGGCGTACCTTCTCATCTGCTTTGCAGGCATCCCCTTCATCGTCGCCTATAATGTCCTTGCCGGCATCTTCCGCGGACTTGGCGATACAAGGACGCCGATGTACTTTGTCGCCCTCGCCGGTTTCATCAATCTCCTGCTCGACTATATCTTCATCGGCCCCATGGCGATGGGAGCCGCCGGAGCGGCCGCAGCCACCATTCTTTCCGAAGCGGTCTCCGTCCTTCTCTGCCTCCTCTATCTCCGTTTCGCAAATCTGGGGCTTTCCCTCACAAGAAAAGACTTCTCCTTCGATGCCCTCCGCATGAAGACGCTCCTTGCCATCGGTCTGCCCATCTCCTGTCAGGACGGGCTCATACAGATCTCCTTTCTCATCATCACCGCCATCGCGAACAGCCGCGGCGTCGAAGTCGCTGCCGCTGTCGGCATCGTAGAGAAGGTCATCAGCTTCCTCTTCCTCGTCCCCTCTGCCATGCTCTCGACCGTCGCCGCCTTCGCCGCGCAGAATGCTGGCGCCGGAAACGATGCGCGCGGGCGGCAGGCGCTCCGCTACGGCATCCGTGTCTGCATCGTCTTCGGCCTTCTTACGACCCTATTCGTCCACTTCCGCGCCGAGTGGGTCGTCTCCCTCTTCGTCACCCATGAGCCTGAAGTCGTGCGTCTTGGCGGTGAATACTTCCGCACCTATGTCATCGACTGCATCTTTGCCGGTATCCACTTCTGCTTCTCGGGATATTTCTCTGCCTACGGGAAATCGATCTACTCCTTCCTGCACAACATAATCTCGATCGTCACCGTCCGCGTCCCCGGCACCTACCTCGCCATCCTCCTCTTCCCCGATACACTGTCTCCGATGGGCCTTGCCGCCCCGATGGGCTCCCTCCTCTCCGCGGTAATCTGCGTCGGGCTGTATATGTGGAAATTCAGGAAATCCGAGAACTAGGAGCGCAGTGTGACTGGTGACTGGTGACTAGTGACTAGCGACTAGGAGACTTGGAGACTTGGAGACTTGAAGACTGAGAGATAGACGTCAGATATCTGACGTCAGAAGTCTGATATCTGATGTCTAAAGTCTCAAGCGGGCATCGCCCTATTTATATATCACGGCGCTTCTGATTTCTACGCGACGCTCCACCATTTCTCATTCGAGAAAAACTTTCATTCACTATTAAGGAAACACTGATTAAATCGTTGTCAGATTTTACTCTTGAATTTTTATGCATGGCGAGGAATAACCCGACGCGAATAGCGAGCTATTTAAGGAAGGTTATGACGAAGCTATGTATAAAAATTCTTGTAAAATCTGACTCTGCGATTTAATCAGCGTTTCCTTAAAGGGCGGCACGCCCCATGAGCTCCCCTTGCCCCCTTTGAACCCAACAAAAAAGCACCCGCTTACGCCGGTGCTTTTTGATTGCCATTTCGCTTAGTTTGTCAGGCTGCGGAGAGGCGCAGGGATCTTGCCGCCTCTTGCCACGAATTCGTCTGCTTTGAACTTGCTGATGCCCATGACAGGCGCATAGCCCATGAGGCCGCCGAACTGGACCATGTCGCCCGGCTTCTTGCCCGGTACCGGGATGAGGCGGGTGGCAGTGGTCTTGTTATTGATCATGCCGATCGCTGCTTCATCGGCGAGGATCGCAGAGAGGGTGGAGGCGCTGGTATCCCCTGGGACGGCGATCATATCGAGGCCGACAGAGCAGACACAGGTCATAGCTTCCAGCTTCTCTAAGCACAGGCTGCCTCTCTGGACAGCTTCGATCATGCCGAGGTCTTCGCTGACCGGGATGAAAGCGCCGGAAAGTCCGCCGACGCTCGAAGAGGCCATAAGGCCGCCCTTCTTGACAGCATCATTGAGAAGCGCGAGCGCCGCCGTGGTGCCGGGGCCGCCGCAGCTTTCCAGACCCATTTCTTCGAGGACTGCTGCGACACTGTCACCGACAGCCGAGGTCGGAGCCAGCGACAGGTCGATGATGCCGAAAGGCGCATGGAGACGCTCCGTCGCTGCTTCTGCGACGAGCTGGCCGAGACGCGTGATCATGAATGCCGTATTCTTGATCGTTTTGGCCACGACTTCGAAGGGCGCGCCCTTCACATCCTCGAGCGCACGCTTCACGACGCCCGGGCCGGAGACGCCGACATGGATCGCGGTATCTCCCTGCGTCACACCGTGAAAAGCACCGGCCATGAAGGGATTATCTTCGACCGCATTACAGAATTCGACGAGCTTCGTGCAGCCATAGGCATCCTGATCCTTCGTGAGCTCTGCCGTTTCCTTCACGACCTCGCCCATGCGCTTCACCGCATCCATATTGATGCCCGCCTTGGTCGAACCGATAGCGACGGAGCTGCAGATGCTCTTGGTCGCAGCGAGTGCTTCCGGAATGGAGTCGATGAGCTTCTTATCCGAAGCGCTCATACCGCGATCGACGAGCGCGGAGAAGCCGCCTAAGATGTCGACGCCGACAGCGTCAGCTGCGCGCTGCAGTGTCTCTGCGATCGGCACATAGCTAGACGTCGTGAGTCCGCCTGCCACGAGAGAAATCGGTGTCACCGAGATGCGGCGGTTAATGATCGGCACGCCGTATTCTCTGGAAATGTCATGGGTGACTTCCGTCAGATGCTCTGCCTTTTGGCAGATGGTATCATAGATCTTGTCGCAAAGGGTCTTCTCATCATCGGATACGCAGGAGAGGAGAGAAATCCCCATGGTAACGGTACGCACATCGAGCTTGTTCTGGTCAAACATGCGCTCCGTCGCCAGAATGTCTTCTATATCAAGCATGGTGTCTCCTTTCAGATGCGGTGCATAGCATAGAAAATATCAGCGAGCTGGACACGGATCTCTACCCCCAGCGCTTCGCCCTGCTTGCCCATGTTATCTTGGATTTCCTTCAGGGAATGCGCGGCACTCTCCATGTCGCACATCAGGATCATATCGAAGATCCCATCCACGATGGTCTGGGAAATATCAAGAATATTCACATTCTCTTCCGCCAGCTGTTTCGCTACACCGGCGACGATGCCGACACGGTCAGCACCAATAACAGTCACAACAATTTTCTTCATCAGGTTTCATCCTTTCCTTCTTTGCTTGCAACAGCTGCCCACGTGGCATTACCTTTATTATAGCATAAAAAAGGGGGTTCTGGGTTTAGGGTTCTGGGTTCGCCCCTTGATTACGTTTGAAAGCCTCGATGGAATGAGAAATTAGAAATGAGAAATGAGAAATGCGAAATGGTGGGGCGGCGCATAAAAATCAGAAGCGCCGCGGAGTAGAAATAATGGCGATGCCCGAAGGTAGTATTCAAGTTACAAGTTACAAGTCACTAGTCACTTGGCACCCCTAATCCCTAGCTACTAATTTCTAATTCGCGCAAAGCTTTCATCCCCAATCCATGGGCGCCCCTGCCCCACAGGCTAACCCTAACCCCTCTTCCCATTGCCCGATAGTGTATAATGAAAGTAGTGTTATAAAATTTTTATCATTCCCACAAAGGAGACGACTATGGGAACACTGAAATATGTTTCCTGGAACGTGAATGGCCTCCGTGCCTGCATGAAGAAAGGCTTCATGGACGCTTTCACAGCACTCGATGCGGACTGCGTGTGCCTGCAGGAGACGAAGCTGCAGCCGCACCAGATCGAGATGGTGCTTCCCGGCTACCACCAGTACTGGAACAGCGCCGTGAAGAAGGGCTACAGTGGTACCGCACTCTTCACGAAGAAAGAACCGCTTTCCGTCACCTATGGCCTTGGCATCGAGGAGCATGATCAGGAGGGGCGTATCATCACCGCCGACTTCGGCAGTCACTATCTCATCGTCTGCTACACGCCGAACAGCCAGCGCGGCCTCACGCGCCTTTCCTACCGCATGACATGGGAAGATGCGATGGCAGACTATATGACAAGACTCTCTCAGGAAAAGCCGGTCATCCTCTGCGGCGACCTCAATGTCGCTCATGAAGACATCGACCTCGCCAATCCCTCTTCGAACCATAAAAATGCAGGCTTCACGGATGAAGAGCGCGGAAAAATGAATGTCCTTCTGTCCAAAGGCTTCACCGATTCCTTCCGCTTCCTCCATCCGGATGAAAAGGGAGCCTACTCGTGGTGGAGTTACTTCGCAAAATCCAGAGAGCGGAACATCGGATGGAGAATCGACTACTTCATCGTCTCCGATGCCCTCCGTCCGGCCATCCAAAGCGCCTCTATCCACCCGGAGATCCACGGCAGCGACCACTGTCCTGTAGAGCTCGTGTTTGAGGATGAGTGACTGGTGACTGGGGACTGGGGATTAGGGATTAGGGATTAGACTAAAAGACTGGGAGACTCGGAGACCGGGAGCCTCTGAAATAGAAGTCAGATATCAGACGTCAGATGCCAGACGTCTGATGTACGAAGTCAGATGTCTAATGTCTAATGTCTAATGTCTAATGTCTAATGTCTAATGTCTAATGTCTAACGTCTCAAGCGGGCATCGCCCTATTTATACTCCGCGGCGCTTCCATATTATTATGCGCCGCACCACCATTTCTCATTTCTAATTTCTCATTTCTAATTTCTAATTTCTAATTTCTAATTTCTAATTCAAGCGAGGCTTTCATTCGTAGCCAAGATTGCCCCCGCAGTCTCCCCTTCCCCCCCCATCGAGGCTTGTATGGAAAAGAATATCAAAGACGCCCTTCTTTTCGAGAAGACGAAGAATGGGCTGACGCAGCAGATGATGACACAGATCCTTCTCTTCATCTGCGTCCCTGTCTTCTCCGCACTGGTGCTGCTGCTCTTCTCTGCGACCTACTTTGCCGCAAATGACCCGCATCACTCGGTCGAAGTCTATGGTGCCTTTGCTGCTATCATGCTCCTCATCATCGCGCTCTCCGCCCGAATGAATTACCATTTCTACTGCATGACCAGAAACAAGATGCTGATCCCGCTCCAGCAGCTGTCGATGGCTGCACGAGCGATCCAGCATGGCAATTTCAATGTCATCGTCGATCACTACAGTGATGACGAGCTCGGGCAGATGTGCGACACCTTCCGCACGATGCAGACCAATCTCAGAAGCAGTATCGCCGAACGCGCCCATGCGAATACGAGCCGCAAAATCCTTTTCTCCGGCATCGCGCATGACCTTCGGACTCCGCTCACAGCCATCATGGGCTACACCGAAGCACTGCAGCTCGGACTCGGGCGGACGAAGGAAAAGCAGATGCAGTACCTGAACTCGATCGCCTCCTGCGCAGATGACCTCTCGCGCCTCATCGAAGAGCTCTCGCTTTACAACAAGCTCTCCACGAGCCGCATCATCTGTCATCCGCAGCCTCTCCATTTCAGCGAGGTCATCCGCAGCTTCATCGCAGAAGACCAGGACTATCTCAACTCCCGAAAGGTGCATGTGACCTATGACATGGATGACACGCTCATCGCAATGGTGGATGAAAAAGAATTTCAAAGAATTATTTTCAATTTACTGACAAATACGATAAAATATAGAGATAAGGATGTTTCCGAAGTCCATATTTCTCTTCATGCAAAAGGGAAATATGCCGAATTCATGTATACTGATGACGGTCCGGGCGTCCCGAAGGAGAAGCTGCCTCACATTTTCGAAGCCTTCTACCGCACGGACGAAGCGCGCAGCAAGACCAGCAATGGCAGCGGCCTCGGACTTGCCATCGTGGCTGAAATCATCACCGCACACAAAGGCCGCTACTCCGCGGTCAACAACAATGGCTTACAGTTAATTTTTGAAATCCCACTGGCAGAAGGGGGTAACACACAATGATCAAAGTACTGGTTGTAGAAGATGAACCGAAAATCGCTGATATGGAACGTGACTTTCTCGAAGGCTCCGGGTATCAGCCCTATGTCGCTTCCGATGGCAAAGAAGCCTTGAAAATCATGGATGAAGTCGAGATCGATGCCATCATCCTGGACGTCATGCTTCCGGGAGAAGACGGATTCTCTCTGTGCCGCAAAATGAGAGAGCGCACGAATGCGCCCATCATTTTCGCCACCGCCCGCACCGAAGACGCTGACATCGTCCGCGGCCTCGGCCTCGGCGCGGATGACTACATCGTGAAGCCGTTCCGCGGCACCGTGCTCATGGCGCACCTGCGCGCGCAGCTCGCCACCCACAAGCGCCTCACCCAGACGGATACCATCCACCCGCAGGCAGAGCAGGGCATCTATGTCGGCGATCTCAATATCCGTCCGAAAGCCCGTCAGGTCTTCCTGAAGGGCAAGGATGTGCCGCTCACCGGCAAAGAATTCGACCTGCTCTTCTTCCTCGTACAGCATCCGAATGAAGTTTTCTCGAAAGAGCAGCTCTTCGAAAAGATCTGGAGCTTCGACCCCATCGGTGAACCCGCGACTGTCACCGTCCATATCAACCGCCTGCGTGACAAGCTGAAAAATGTCGCCGGCCATCCCTATGAACGCATCGAGACCGTCTGGGGCTCCGGCTATCGCTTCCATCTCGACTGAGGATCGTTTTGGTTGCTTGATTATTTGAAATCAAAAAGCTCGTTGAACATTTTCGTTCAACGAGCTTTTTGGGTGGGCAAGGTAGCGGCTTCGCCGCAAATATATATGGGGGCGATGCCCGAAGGCAGTATTTAAGTCACTAGTCACTAGTCACTAGCTACCAGCTCCGCGATCACCTTCGCGACGCCGTCTTCTTCATTGGAAGCGCAGATGCGACCGGCCGCTTCTTTCGCGATCGCATCCGCGTTGGCGACGGCATAGGACACGCCTGCGTAGCGCAGCATCGGGACATCATTTTCCGTATTGCCGAAGGCCATGATTTCCTCCGGTCGGATGCCTCTCCTCTTTGCCAGAAAGGAGAGCGCGGATGCTTTATCGATGCCTTTTTTATGCACGTCGACGAAGTCATCTCCCGGATAGACGACAGTGATTTCCTCTCCGAAACGGCTCTCCAGAAAAGCACGGATACGGCTTCGCTCCTCTTCTCTGGCATCCGCAAAGACCACACGCGTCACCGTCATTGGCGGATGATAAAAGGCTTCCCCCAGGTACTGCGGCTTCTGCGTGCGATACTTCTGGTACTTCGCCTCGCTGCCGTTCGGTCTCTCCATATAAATATGATTATCCCAGAAGGCCGTCGCGTCCCAGCCCATCTCCTTTGCGGAAAGCATCACACGGCTCGCCAGATCCGCAGGCAGCCCGTCTTGCCGGATCGGCTCGCCCGTCTCGCTCCACATGATCCATGCGCCCGTATAACAAATAACGGGGACATTGCCCAAGTGGAGCAGCGCCACCTTCGATTTCGCCGAATCCCACATGCGTCCGGTAGCGACGACGATCTGATAGCCTTTTTGAATCGTTTTCCGGATCACTTCGCGCGAATACGCAGAAATCGTCATATCATCATGCAAGAGCGTGCCATCGAGATCGATAGCGATCATACGAATCGACATAGAAATGGTCTCCTTTTTATGGTGCAGGGTTAGCCTTGGGGCGTGTCGTCCCTTGATTACGCTTGAAAGCCTCGTTTGAATGAGAAATTAGAAATGAGAAATGCGAAATGGTGGTGCGGCGCATAAAAATCAGAAGCGCCGCGGAAGTTTGAAATTAGCGACTTTCTCGTATCGCAAACCTAATCCCTAGCTACTAATTCCTAGTCACAAGTCACCAGTCACTAGTCACTCCTTATCCCCAGCTACTAGCCACAAGTCACCGGCTGCTTCTTTTTTGCAAGTCTTCGAAATCATCCGCAGCATTCACTTTCATCTGTTATAATAACTATTATACATCATTCAAAGGAGAATACCATGAAATACCGTTTACTGCTGCTCTTAGCAGCGCTCATCTGGGGCTTTGCCTTCGCCGCGCAGGTGGTCGGAATGGAGTCCGTCGGACCATATACGTTTAACGGCGTCCGTTTCCTCCTAGGCTCGCTTGCGCTCGTCCCCATCATCCTTACGATGAAGGAAGAGGCACCGCCGCTTCCTAAGAATATGCCGCTCTCTGCCGCCTGTCTCATGGTAGGGCTTCCGCTCTTCGCCGGCGCGACACTGCAGCAGGTGGGCCTTCAGTACACCACCGCCTCGAAAGCCAGCTTCCTCACGGCGACCTACATCCTCATGGTGCCGATCATAGGGATCTTCCTCAAGGAAACGCTCCGCATAACGCACATCGCGGGCGCCCTTCTCGCCATGGCCGGCGTGTACTTCATGTCGATCACCGAAGATTTCTCCATAGGTGCCGGTGATCTCATGATGCTGCTCTGCGCGCTGGGCTTTACCATCCAGATCCACGCCATGACATACCTCACACAGCGCTTCTCTCCCATCGTCCTTTCCTCTGGACAGTTCTTCGTCGCCGGCGTCCTGAATTTCATTCTCGCCCTTCTTTTCGAAACGCCGACACTCTCCGGCATCGAGGGCGCCCTGTGGCCCATCCTCTATACCGGCCTTCTCTCGACAGGCGTCGCCTACACACTGCAGGCCGTCGGGCAGAAATATCTGCCCCCGACCGAAGCCTCTATGATTCTCAGCATGGAAATGGTCTTTGGCGGCATTGCAGGCATTTTCTTCCTCGATGAAAGCTTCACCACCCGCCAGATGATCGGCGTCCTCTCCATGACCGCCGGCGTCTTCCTCTCCCAGCTGCCGGGGAGAGCGGTGTTGTCATTTAAAAAAGTAGAGAGACAGGGAGATATCAGACTTTAGACTTTAGACTTTAGACTTTAGACTTCAGACTTCAGATATCAGATATCAGACTTCTGATATCTGATATCTGAAGTCTATCTCCCAGTCACCAGTCCCTAGTCACCAGTCCCTTCATCCCATTTCGAAAGGAGTCCTTCTCATGAAACACATCGTCATCGCACAGCCACTGGCTATCAGCGCATCCCTTCTTGACACGCTGACGGCTGATTTCAAAAAAGACGGCTTCACCATCACCGCCTATGACAGCCTGCCGAAAGACCAGGCCGACTTGGGAGATCGTCTCGCGGATGCTGACCTTGCCGTCATTGCCAATTATCCGCTTCAGAAAGAAGCGCTCGCGAAAGCCGCATCGCTCAAATATCTCTGCGTCGCTTTCACCGGCGTCGACCATGTCGATATTGATTTCTGCAAAGAAAAGGGCATCGCCGTCTCGAACTGCGCCGGCTACTCGACCGAGTCCGTGGCGGAGCTCACCTTCGCGCTCATTCTTGCCCTCTACCGCAAGCTGTCCGAAGGCGGATGCGCCGCCCGAAACGGCAAGACAAGCGCCGGCCTCATGGGCATCGAGATCGGCCATCGGAAATTCGGCATCATCGGGACTGGTGCCATCGGAAGCCGCGTCGCAGACATCGCCCACGCCTTCGGCGCCGATGTCTATGGCTACAACCGCTCCAAGAAGGCAGCAAACGTCACCTACACCGACCTTGACACCCTGCTTTCCACCTGCGACATCGTCTCCGTCCACCTGCCTCTCACCGGCGAGACGCGCGGCCTCCTCTCCCGCGAAAAGCTCTCCCTCATGAAGCCGGGTGCGATCCTCATCAATACCGCCCGCGGCGGCGTCATCGACAATGCCGCTCTCGCTGACCTCCTCCACGAAGGAAAGATCGCAGGCGCCGGCATTGATGTTTTCGACGGCGAACCCCCGCTCGCCAAGGACGATCCTCTCCTCTCTGCACCAAACACCGTCCTCACCCCGCACGTCGGCTTCTTCACAGAAGAAGCCATGGCCCGCCGTGCCGTCATCGTGATGGACAACCTCCGCGCGTACCCGAAAGGGGAGCAGGAGAATGTGATCTGTTAGGGAGACGCTGATTAGGGAAACACTGATTCAATCGTTGTCAGATTTAATTAGCGTTTCCCTAATATCATAAAAAGCGTATCAGGTTCAGACATTTGAACTTGATACGCTTTTTGCATACTCTGGAAACGCTGATTCAATCGCAGAATCAGATTTCACAAGAATTTTTATGCACAGCTTCGTCATAAAGTTTGAAAGCAGGGATGAGTGGCTAGTGGCTAGTGACTTGTGACTAGGAATTAGTAGCTAGGGATTAGGTTTGCGATACGAGAAAGTCGCTAATTTCAAACTTCCGCGGCGCTTCTGTTTTTTATGCGCCGCACCACCATTCCCCATTCCTTATTTTATTCTTAATTCATTTTCTCCCACCAATAGATCACCGGGTACAGCACGAAGAGGAAAGCCAGCGTCGTCGTGAGGAAGGAAGACTCCGCGAGATTGACATTAAGTCCATAGAGCTGCGAAGACGCCACAGCGAAGATGGCAGTCGGCGCCGCGGCTGCGAGTACCACGCAGGTCAGGATGGTCGCATCCGAGACGAATACGCTCGTCAGGAAATACATCACCACCGGAAGCAGAATGAATTTCACGGGGAAGATCGGCCAGAGCCTTCCTCCATATTCCTTGACTGCCGAAAGATTCAGATCATAGCCGACAGGCACCATTCCCATCCAAGCCCCCACATGGATCAGGATCGTGAAAAGCGTCGTGACCATCGGCGGCTTCTCCACCCCGAGTCCCGCAAGCGTCAGACCGATCGCCACGCCGACGGCAGGGAGCTGATTCCACGTGCAGAGCAGACGGAAGAGATGGATTTCCATCTTTTTCCCCTCGCCGTGATTCGCCCACTTGTCGTAGTAATACTGGCTCATCGGAAAACAGAAGAGTACGATGATCAGGATCTGCGGCACCGCGATGAGCTGCACATAAGCAAACCCGACCGCGCCGAAGAGGACATATGCGCAGAGCCCTGCGAGCGTCCCGATATTTCCGAGCATCATGGAAATCAGGTAGCTTCCCTGCTCCCGCGCATCCGAGAAGCGGTGCTGCTCCAAGGCATAGAATACCGCGACAGGCAGGAAACAGATGGGAAGCGTAGAAATCGGAAGCCACAAGAGCTGCGCCGTCACATGCACCGACCAGAAGGAAACAATGGAAAGAAAAGTAGACACTCCCACCACATTCGCCTTGATGATCCAGTGAAGAATGTCCTTCGAAAGCCCCCACCGCCTAAGGCCCATGCCGCAGAGCAGCGGAAGCAGAATGTCTGCAAATACAATTAGAAATCTGGAATCCGTAATTGATACACCTCGTGTTGTATGAAATATAAGGAAGCGCTGATGAAATCGTTGCTAGGGATTAGGAGTGACTGGTGACTTGTGACTAGGAATTAGTAGCTAGGGATTAGGTTTGCGATACGAGAAAGTCGCTAATTTCAAACTTCCGCGGCGCTTCTGTTTTTTATGCGCCGCACCACCATTCTCCACTGAACCCGTAGAACCCACAGAACCCGCTCCCCCCTCTTTCGCAAAGAGCCAAAGGGCGGCACGCCCCACGGGCTAACCCTCACCGTTCCGTTTTCTGCATTTCTCGCCTATCATGCCGCCCCAAATGACAGACAGAGGCGAAATCGTCCGGCAAAGGCGCAGTGAAGGTTTTACCGGACAGATAGGCGAAATCATCCGTAAGCGCGGGGAAGGTGAGCGAGGCTGCGTGAAGGAGCTGGCGGCGGATGTGGAGCGCCTCTGACGCGGAAAGGCTCGCGCGGCTGCCATATTTCGGATCGCCCAAAAGCGGATGACCGATGGAGGAAAAATGCAGGCGGATCTGGTGCGAACGCCCTGTCACGAGATGGACACGGACGAGAGAAAAGAAGCATCCATGGGCCTCTACGGTTTCGAGCGTCTCATAGTGCGTCTCGATGGGACGCGCACCTTGCTCAGCGCGCTCGGTATAGCGCACCTGATTTCTTTCATGGTCCTTGACGAGGTAGCCTTTCAAAATCCCCGAAGCCGGCGTCTTCCCGTAAACGAGAGCCTGATACACTTTCGTGAGAGAGCGCGCCTTGATGAGTGCATTCATTTCCTGCAATCCACGCACAGTCTTGCCCGCGATGACGAGGCCGCTGGTATTTCTGTCCAGCCGGTGACAGATGGAGGGCGTGACACCGGCTCTGCTTTCCCGCGCGGAGAGGAGGGCTTCATTCAGAGACGGGGCGCCGGAAGTGTCTCCCTGCGAAAGAAGACCTGCCGGTTTATTGAGGATGACGATGTTTTCATCTTCATACAGGATCCATGTTTCAAAGTCAGGATAATCACGCTTGGGCGCTTCTTCTCTCTTTCCACGAAATTTTTCGATCGTCTCATCGGAGAACCAGACCTTCACACTGTCCCCCGCGGCGATTTTTTCTCTTCCTTCGATCTTCTTCCCATTGAGAACGATATTCTTCTTGCGCATGCTTTTTCGAAGAAGCCCCATGGACGCCTCCGGCAAGAGCCGTGCCATGTACTTCATCACTGTCTGTCCCGCTTCTTCCTTTTGTATGATAAATTCCTGCATCGTCAGTACTCCCTACTCTCTGTCACCGTCACTAAGCATCAGTCACCAGCCACTAGTCACTCATACAGTATGCCGATTTCCCTCAGCGCATGAATCACCTGCGCCATCTCTTCTTCCGTCTTTGTCTCGATGAGATGGGTATGGATGCCGCCGCTGATATCCGAGAGGAGAGAAAATCCGATGTCCTGCATCGCGCGCACAAAGGATACGGCGTCTTCCTTGCTCTTGATCTCCAGCTGGCCGTGCAGTTCGCCGTAGATCTCATGCTCCACCCGCACGTCATGGATGATGCCGCCTGCCGCTACGATGGCGATTAGTTCCTTCTCTGTCTCCTGCCGGCCGTGGCGGCAGACGAGAGTGCGAAGGCAGCCTTTTTTCTCTTTATTGAGGTAATATCCGCGCGGCGTAGAGATGATGTCCATCCCTTCGGCGCGAAGAAGCGCCATGTCTCCCACAATGACCTGCCGGCTCACGCCGCACTCATTCGCAAGGTCCGCCCCGCGCAGCCGGTGTTCTGCCTGCTCCAGCTTTTCTTTGATGTAGGCTCTGCGTCTCGTGTTATCCATTCTCATCCCCCCTCTTTTCTTCTATTGTAGCAGATTTCCCCCAAAGAAAAAAACGATAGAGCGCATCTCTATCGTTTTTTCTTTGGGGCGAATTATGTTTGAAAGCTTCGTTTGAATGAGAAATTAGAAATGAGAAATGGTGGTGCGGCGCATAAAAATATGGAAGCGCCGCAGAAGTTTGAAATTAGTGACTTTCTCGTATCGCAAACCTAATCCCTAGCTACTAATCCCTAGCTACTAATCCCTAGCTACTAATCCCTAGCTACCAGTCAACTAGTCACCAGTCACTCATCCTTACTTTCAATCTTATATCTTACTGCGCCATGCCTGCCTTCAGTCCGCGGATATATGCGGTGAGCTTCTCGGAGGCTTCGCTGCCATTCTTATTGATGATATCCACGACACCGCTGCCGGTGATGACGCCGTCAGCGAGCCGCGCCATCCGTCCTGCCTGCTCCCGCGTGTGGATGCCGAAGCCGATCGCCAGCGGGGTATCCGTCGTTTCGCGCGCGATACGGATGATCTCACGAAGGTCCGTCTGGATATCACCACGCATGCCGGTGACGCCCATGGAAGAAACGACATATACAAAGCCGGTGGCATCCTTCAAACTCTCACGGATACGCTCTTCCGAAGTCGGTGCGACCATCTGGATGATGTCGACACCATTCGCATCCGCGAGCGGTCGGATTTCCGCCTGTTCTTCATAGGGAAGATCCGGGATGATGACGCCATCGATGCCGATTTCCTTCGCTTTCTCAAAGAAACGAGCAGATGGATAATTGAAGACCGGATTGTAATAGGTGAGGAGCACGATCGGGATCTGTGTCTTCGTGCGGAGCGTCTTCACCAGCTCCATGACCTGCGGCAGGTGGACATGGTTCTCCAGCGCCTTCACATCCGCTTCCATGATGACCGGCCCGTCGGCGATGGGGTCGGAGAACGGCACGCCGATCTCGATCAGACCTACGCCGGCTTTTTCCATGTCGAGTACGTACTTCACAGTGTCTTCCATCGACGGGACACCTGCCGTCAGGAAAGCGATCAGCGCTTTCCCATTCTTGAATGCTTCACTTGTATGGCTCATAGATAGACTCCTTTTGCTGTATGTATAGGTTCAGGGATAGCCCGTGGGGCGTGCTGACCTTTGATTACGTTTGAAAGAGAGGCTCAAAGGGGTTGGTGCGGCGCATTTCGTCATCCTTAGCGGAGAAAAACGTCGTATGTCAGGGAAACGCTGCAGAATTTTGAAACGAGCGGTTTTCTCGTATCGCCAGCCTTCCCCTCGAGGAGAAGGTGCCCCGTAGGGGCGGATAGGGCACAGGCGGCATGAAAGACAGATGAGAAAAGCGGAGAGGTGCGCGGCACATGTGGGGAAGCGTGAGACCCTCGCCGCGAACGGAAAAGATTTCTCGCTTCGCTCGAAATGACGATACGGGAGTCTGCTGTCTCCTAGTCTCTTAGTCACCAGTCACTCGGCGCTCCTAATCCCTAATCCCTAGCTACTAGCCACTAGTCACTAGCCACCAACTACCTGCCCTTGATCCTCTCAGTCATGAATATCCTCTCCGCGGTATCTGGCGATGGCGGCGACGTCCTTGTCTCCGCGGCCGGAAAGGGTGATGACGACGATGTCATTTTTATCCATCGTCCGGATTTCCTTCATCATGCCGGCGACGGCGTGAGCAGACTCGATGGCGCAGATGATGCCTTCTGTCTTGGCAAGGTATTCGAAAGCCTCAACGGCTTCTTCATCCGTGACAGCCACGTAGCGGGCGCGGCCGATGGCATTCAGGTACGCATGCTCAGGGCTGACGCCCGGGTAGTCAAGACCGGCGGAAATGGAATAGACCTCGGTGATATTGCCGTCATCATCCTGACAGAAGAGGGACTTCATGCCATGGAAGACGCCGATGCGGCCACGATTCACCGTCGCTGCATGGTAGGGGGTATCGATGCCCTTGCCGCCGGCTTCGCATCCAATGAGCTCCACATCCTTATCCTGCACGAAGGGATAGAAGGTGCCGGCTGCATTGCTGCCGCCGCCGACGCATGCATAGACCTTGGACGGAAGGCGGCCGGTGCGCTCCAAGACCTGCGCTCTCGCTTCACGGCCGATGCAGCTCTGGAAATAGCGAACCATTTCCGGAAACGGAGCCGGCCCCGTGGTCGAGCCGATGACGTAGTGCGTATCATCGCAGCGGCGGCTCCATTCCTGCATCGCTGCATTCACGGCATCCTTCAGTACGCGGGAGCCGGTCTTGACGACATGTACCTTCGCCCCGAGGAGCTTCATGCGATAGACGTTCAGAGCCTGTCTTTCGGTGTCGATCTCTCCCATGAAGACCTCGCACTCCATACCGAAAAGCGCCGCAATGGTGGCGGCTGCCACGCCGTGCTGTCCCGCGCCTGTTTCTGCGATGATGCGTGTCTTGCCCATGCGCTTGGCCAGGAGCGCCTGCCCGATGCAGTTATTGATCTTGTGCGCGCCCGTGTGATTCAGATCTTCACGCTTCAGGAAAATGCGCGGTCCGCCCAGGTTCTTTTCCATGTTCAATGCTTCATAGAGCATAGACGGACGACCGGTGTAGTTCACATAGAGATCATGCAGCTCATCCTGGAAGCTTTTATCATTCTTGCATTCTTCGAATGCTTTCTGTACTCTCTGGACTTCATTCATCAGGACTTCCGGAATGTACTGTCCGCCAAATTCGCCAAATCTTGTATTCATAGTTGGTACCTCGCTTTGTTGATCGATCGTTGTTGGTTGTTTGTATGGGTTCAGGGTTAGCCCCTTGGTGCGGCTCGTCCACTGATTGTGGATGAAAACTTTGCTCGCCAGTTAGGAGTGAGGAGTGAGGAGTGCTGGTGCGGCGCATAAAAATATGGAAGCACCGCAGAGTATAGATAGTGGCGATGCTCGAAAGCGGCATTTAGTCACCAGTCACTCGAGGCTCCTAATCCCTAGCCACTAATCCCCAGCTACTCATCCCCGCTTTCAAACTTCAGGGTTAACCCACTATTGATTCTCTTCCCTCAATGTTCGGATCACATTTCCTCTTCTCTCCCCCGCTCTCATCAGCATCTCGCCGATGAGGATGGCGTCGGCGCCGGCCTCTCGCATCTGTTTCACGATCGCCTCTGACATCATGCCGCTTTCCGAGACAAGGATACGGTCCTTGGGCACGAGCCTTGCCAGATGCTCGGTATTTTCCAGATGGATGGTGAAATCGCGAAGATCGCGGTTATTCACGCCGACGATGCGGGCCCCTGCGCCAAGCATCCGCTCCATTTCCTTCTCATCATGTGCTTCTGCCAGGACGCCAAGGCCAAGGCTCCTAGCGTAGGAGAGAAACTCTCTGATCTCCTCATCGGAGAGGATGGCTGCGATAAGGAGGATGGCCGAAGCCCCTGCGAGCGCCGCCTCTTCGATTTGGCAGCGGTCAATGATGAAGTCCTTGCGGAGCACGGGGATCTTCACCTCCTGCGCCACCTTCTTCAGGTAAGCGATATCGCCTTTGAACCATTTCGGCTCTGTCAGGCAGGAGATTGCTGAAGCCCCTGCCGCTTCATACTCTTTTGCGATCGCCGCAAAGGGGAAGTCCTCGCTGATCGTCCCCTTCGAAGGAGACGCTTTCTTGAGCTCGCAGATGAGGGAGAGCCCGTCACTTGCCAGATTCTTGTAAAACAGATCATCCGTCCGCGGCGTGAAGTGCTTCATTTCTTCATCCAGACGTCCATAGTAGCCGTCCGCTTTCAGCCGCTCGATCCGCCGCCTGGTCTCGGCAGCAATGTCGTCTAGTATCATGGAAATCATTACTCCGTTTATCGGTAGAATCAAATATCATTCAAACGGGATAGGGTTCGGGGTTGTGGTGGCGGCTTCGCCGCGAGTATGAATAGCCTTCCCCTCGAGGGAAAGGTGCCCCAAAGGGGCGAATAGGGCACCGGCGGTATGAAAGAGAGGGGAAATGCGTTTCAAGCAGACGATTTACGGCAGTACCCGAGCGCCGCTGACGCGGTCCCCCTTCCCCATGCGAGTAATGCTATTAAGTTAAGCGGCAGATCATTCTTGGCTCCCCATCGGGGGAGCTGCCCGGAGGGCTGAGGGGACAGCACTACGGTATATCCAACATTGTTCGATGGCCGCTGGCATGCCCCTATTGCCTTCGGCACTTCCCCCGAAGGGGGAAGCAAGTCGTTACGGCGCTAACATTTTCCTTAACTTAATAGCATTGCCCATGCGGGGAAGGCTCAGGAAGAACGACGCTTTGCGTCGATTTTTATAAAAGGCGATGCCCGAAAGTAGTATGCAAGTCACCAGCCACTTGAGGCTCCTCATCCCTAGCCGCTCATCCCCAGTCACCAGTCACTGATTTGACACCTTGACGTATTCCTCGAGTTTCTCATACGCTTTTCCGCTATCGATCATCTCGGCCGCCTTTGCGATGCCCTCCTGCATGGTGGGGACCGCTTTGGCTGCGTAGAGAGCAAGACCGGCATTCATGAGCACTGCATTTCTCTTCGTCCCCCGGAGCTTCCCGGTCAGGATGCCCTTGGTGATCTCCGCATTTTCAGAGGCCGTACCACCGACGAGTTCCTCCTTCTTGCCCCGCGTGAGGCCGAAGTCCTCCGGGCAGATGGTCATCGTGCGGTAATAGCCATCCTTCAGCTCGCAGACCAGCGTCGGCGCAGAAGGTGAGACCTCATCCAAGTGGTCTTCGCCGTAGACGACGAGCGCATTCCTCACGCCGAGCTTGTCCAAGACCTTGGCGACCGGCTCTACCAAGTAGCCATCATAGACGCCAAGGAGGAAATAGTCTGGATTCGCCGGATTCGTCAAGGGGCCCAGGATATTGAACACGGTGCGGAAACCCAGCTCCTTCCGGATGCCGCCGACATACTTCATCGCTGCGTGATATATCTGTGCGAAAAGGAAGCAGAAGCCGACCTTTTCCAGCATCTCGAGCGCTTTCTTCGGATTCTGCGAGATGTTCGCGCCGAGGGCTTCCTGCACATCCGCCGTGCCGGACTTCGAGGATGCCGCGCGGTTGCCGTGCTTGGCGACCTTCACGCCCGCCGCTGCGATGACAAAGGCGGCGGTGGTGGAAATATTGAAACTGTTCGAGCCATCACCGCCGGTACCGACGATTTCCAAGACTTTCATGCCCGGATGCGGGACTGGCGTCGCATGCTCTCTCATCGCTTCTGCGCAGCCGGAGATCTCATCGATCGTCTCTGCCCGCGTGCTCTTCGTCGAGAGCGCTGCGAGAAAGGCCGCATTCTGTGTCGGCGTGGTCTTGCCGTCCATGATCTCATTCATCACGGTGTAGGCTTCTTCATACGTGAGATCGCCTTTTCGTACAATTTTCTGGATCGCTTCTTTAATCATGATTGGGGCCTCCGTTTCTAGTTAGGGTTCAAGGTTCAAGGTTGTGGTGTGTGGTGGCGGCTTCGCCGCAATTATTCATTAGGTGATCCCCCAAAGTGGTATGCAAGTCACCAGTCACTTTCCAAACCATCGACGAATCGTATTCATACGCCGCTCCTTCCCAGGGAGAAATAAAAAATCCGTCCCTGACAAATACTTGTCAAGGACGGATACTATTCCGCGGTGCCACCTTGCTTCAGGGTATGACCCCTGCTCTTAGCGAGATACCAACATATCTCCGGCAACTGACGTATGCCCTACGTCGCAAGCTACTGGGGTCTCCCTTTTCACTGCGCCCTCAGCGGTCCATTTAACAATCTGCGTTCTGCCGGCTTCTCATTGCCCCGACTCCCTGTAAGTGCACGTACTGTTTTTATCTCCGCTTCAACAGTTTGTTTATGAAGTTGATGTAATCATAATCCCCCTTGGCATTTCTGTCAAGGGGGATTATGAAATCAGCACTTCCTGATCACCGTCACTTTATCTCCAGTCACATCGAGAATTTCTCTAAAGCACTCGGGATCTAGAATAGTTTGTGTAAATAAGATTTTCTTGAGTTTACACAAGCTTTCAAGGTCTAAAAACAAACCATAAAAGAGACTGATTGATGACCGCTACACTCTTTGCAAACGATGAACGGATACCGCTGTAAGACGGGGAGTGACATAAAGC
>ERZ1673722.1073-NODE-1073-length-29960-cov-14.919478_pt1 | contig 29960 bp, 23 predicted proteins | sample MGYA00580222_ERZ1673722 | MGnify/ENA primary metagenome ERZ1673722 (study PRJEB41218, sample SAMN15661750) | gut metagenome | host: Homo sapiens | place: Canada: London | collected 2015-08-20/2019-03-30 | study: EMG produced TPA metagenomics assembly of...
TTTACGGGTAAATCCACGATGCTGCAAATGTGAGGTCACTTCATATTATCTAATTCAAGCGAGGCTTTCAACCGTAATCAAGAGGCGCTCCGCCCCACGGGCTAACCTTGAACCTTCAAAAATCATACAAGACACAGCTCTGTGATTTATGGTATAATGTTTTAATTGAAAAGAATGCACCTCTTTGGCAAGTGGGAGAATGCGGATCCTATGAATCTGTATGTCCCGGCAGAGAGATAGACATGACATCACATAAGTAACCAAAGTTTTTGAATGGAGGCTATGATGAGAGAAGACAAATTTGGCAAGCAGGGGCTGACTTTTGATGACGTGCTGCTGATTCCGGCACATTCGGATGTCCTTCCGCGAGACGTAGATGTACGCACCCACCTGACACAGAATGTCACACTGAATATTCCGGTCATGAGCGCCGGCATGGATACCGTCACCGAAGCAGAAATGGCGATCGCCATGGCGCGTGAGGGCGGCATCGGTGTCATTCACAAGAATATGAGTATCGATGAACAGGCCAGAGAAGTGAAACTGGTCAAGCGTTCGGAACACGGCATCATCGTGGATCCGATCTACCTCGCTCCGGACAATACCCTGTCGGATGCGGATGAACTGATGAACAAATACCATATTTCCGGTGTGCCGATCACAGAGAATGGCAAACTGGTCGGCATCATTACGAACCGTGATATGCGTTTCGAGACGGATCTGTCCCGTCCGATCAGCGATATCATGACTTCCAAAGGGCTGATCACCGCTCCGGAACACACCACCATGGAAGAAGCGAAACGCATCCTGCAGGCGCACCGCATCGAAAAACTGCCGCTCGTGGACGATAACGGCCATCTGAAAGGCCTCATCACCATCCGTGATATCGAAAAGATGAGAAAATACCCAAATTCGAACAAAGACTCTGACGGCCGCCTGAAGGTGGCTGCTGCCATCGGTGTCACTTCGGACGTGGAAGACCGCGTCGAAGCGCTTCTCGATGCCAAAGCAGATGTCCTTGTCATCGATACCGCACATGGTCACAGCGAAGGCGTGTTGCAGACCATCCGCCGCCTGCGCAAGGCATTCCCGCATCTGGAACTCATCGCCGGCAATGTGGCGACCTATGATGCGACCAAGGCTCTGATCGAAGCTGGCGTTTCTGCTGTCAAAGTAGGCATCGGACCTGGCTCCATCTGCACGACCCGCGTCATTGCGGGTATCGGTGTGCCGCAGATCACAGCGATCTATGACTGCGCGAAGGCAGCCGAAGGCACCGGTATCCCGATCATCGCCGACGGCGGCATCCAGTACTCCGGTGATATCGCGAAGGCCTTGGGCGCGGGCGCGTCCTGCGTCATGCTCGGCAACCTCCTCGCAGGTACGGAAGAAGCTCCTGGCGAGATGATCATTTATCAGGGCAAGAATTACAAATCCTACCGCGGCATGGGCTCTCTGGGCGCTATGCAGGCCGGTAGCAAGGACAGATATTTCCAGCAGAATGCGAAGAAACTCGTACCGGAGGGTATCGAAGGCCGCATTCCTTACAAAGGACATGTCTCCGACGTCCTCTTCCAGCTCATCGGCGGTCTCCGTGCATCCATGGGCTACTGCGGTGCGAAGGACATCAAGGCCATGAATGAAGACACCCAGTTTATTCAGATTACCGGCGCAGGTCTGCGTGAAAGCCATCCGCATGATGTCAGCATCACCAAGGAAGCACCGAACTACAGCGTAAAATGATAGATATAGAAAAATCCTCGCACAATGTGATGGACGTCACGGTCTATGCACTCACCATGCAGGAAGTCCTCCGGTGGGCGAAAGAAGGGATCGAGGATGAAAAGCCCCGACTCATTGCTACAGCCAATGCAGAAATGATCATGCAGGCGCAGGAAGACAAGGAGCTCGGGCACATCCTGAATCATGCCGATCTCGTCGTTCCAGACGGTGCCGGCGTGCTCTGGGCGGGAGAAACGCTCGGCACTCCCTTCCCGGAACGCGTGACCGGAGCCGACCTCTCTGTCGAGCTTCTGAAAATCGCATCCGAAGAAGGCTGGCCCGTCTATTTCTTAGGCGGTGCTCCCGGCGTCGCCCAGAAAGCCGCTGACCGTTTCCAAAAGGAGCATGGAAAAATCCAGCTCGTGGGCTGCCATGACGGCTACTTCGACGAGGAAGAAGAAAAGAAAATCATCAAAGACATCCAGAAAAGCGGAGCTAAGCTCCTCCTGGTAGGCCTCGGCGTCCCGAAGCAGGAGAAATGGCTCTATCGTCATAAGGACGAGCTCGGATCCGTGCTGGCTATGGGTATCGGCGGCGTCTTCGATGTCATGAGTGGAAATCTGAAACGCGCCCCGCTCTGGATGCAGAAGAACCGTCTTGAATGGGCGTATCGTCTCTACCTGCAGCCCTCCCGCATCGGGCGCATGATGGCCATCCCGAAATTCATGATAGCCGTCAAGAAGTGGAAGAGGGAGAGAAAGTAATGAGGGATTAGGGATTAGAAATCTCAAGTGACTGGTGACTAGTGACTAGGGATTAGTAGCTAGGAATTAGGTTTGCGATACGAGAAAACCGCTAGTTTCAAACCTCCGCGGCGCTTCCATGGCTTTATGCGCCGCACCACCATTTCTCATTTCTCATTTCTCATTGCTCATTCAATCGAGGCTTTCAAACGTAATCAAGGGGCGGCACGCCCCACGGGGCTAACCCTGAACCTTTAACCCTTAACCCTTAAACCTTAAACCCAACATATTCATTTAGGAGTCAGTGATGCTGAAAAAACCAATCATTCTGCCGGAAGGATACCCTTTTATCATCGTGGCACTCCTTCTTGGCGTGGTCGGACTCTGGATGAAATGGTACTATGCCGCTGTCGTGCCTTTTGTGCTTGCGGTATACTTCACCTATTTCTTCCGCTGCCCTCCCAGAAATGATAAAATCACTCCGGGCGATGATGTCCTCGTCTCTCCGGCGGACGGCACCGTCGTGGACGTGTGCCACGACGCGAAGGAAGATATGTTTCTGGGACAGACCTGTCATAAAATTACCATTTTCCTTTCCATCTTCGACGTGCACTGCAACCGCAGCCCGATGGAAGGGAAGATCACCTATCAGTCCTATACACAGGGCAAATTCCTGCCTGCGTATGAGGAAGGGGTGGGCTTTGAAAATGAACGCGGCGCCATCGGGATCACGGGCAAGAACCGATCCATCCTGGTCATCCTCATCGCGGGGATTCTGGCACGACGCGTCGTTTCCTGGAAAAATCTGGGAGACAGCCTGAAAAAAGGCGAACTCTACGGCATGATCAAATTCGGCTCCTGCACGGAGCTCTACATCCCGGGAGACTGTGAGATCTGCGTCAAAAAAGGCGACAAAGTACGCGGCGGCCTGACCGTCGTAGGGAGGCTGAAATAAGTTGAATAAATCTTGGATTGCCAATGGAGTCACAGCGGCCAATGCATTCTTTGGCGGCTTATCCATAATGATGTCTATCGAAGGTCACTACGACCTCGCAGCGATTTTCATACTGATCGCGATGGTGGCCGATGCACTGGACGGGAGAGTCGCCCGTGCGCTGCACACCGCCGGCCCCATGGGTGTCGAGCTCGACTCCCTTTCCGATGATATTTCCTTCGGCATCGCAGCCGGCGCGCTCATCTACTCCTACCAGCTCCATGAGCTTGGCTGGATCGGCATCATTCCCTGTGCGCTCCTCGGTACCTTCTGTGCCTTCCGTCTGGCGCGCTTCAATGTGAAAGTCACATCTGTTCATGGCTACTTCGAAGGACTGCCCTGCCCGACGACCGGCGTCATCATTTCCGCTTACGTGCTCTCCGGCGCAAAAGTCTGGAACTGGCTCATCGTCCTCTGGGTGCTCCTGCTCGCCTTCCTCATGGTGAGTGAGATCCACTATCCGGATAACAAAGGCGCAAGCGCAGACCAGCTGCATCTGCCCGCCGTTCTTACCTGCCTTGCCTTCTTCGTCATCGCGACCATCTTCTACTGGCCGATCTGGGCGGCGGCCATCTGCGCTGCCTACATCCTCTTCGGTATGATGAATACCTACCTCAACCGTAGAAAAGGCAAACGCAAAGCCATCAGAAGAAAACAGAAAAGAGTACCTGAGGACATCGAACAATGAATCACTACCTCGATATAATCATGTTTCCGATACAGATCATCGTCGGGATTTTTACCATCTACTACACGGTGATCGCGTTATTCGGCATGTGGCATCGAAAAGAAACGAATCTGGCTGCCCCAAAGAGCCGCTTCGCCATCGTCGTACCGGCGCATAACGAAGCCATGGTCCTGGGAGACCTGCTGGACAACCTTCGCATCCTGAAATATCCGAAAGAACTCTATGACGTCTTTGTCATCGCAGACAACTGCACTGACAATACCGCCGACATCGCGCGCGCCCATGGCGCCCACGTCTTCGAAAGAGAAAATAAGGAACTCGTCGGCAAAGGCTATGCCATGGACTGGGTCTTCCCGAAGATCTTTGCCTTGGATAAGAAATATGACGCCTTCTGCGTCTTCGACTCCGACAACCTCGTCCATCTGGATTTCCTCGCCGTCATGAACAACCGCCTTCTCAAAGGACAGAAAGTCCTGCAGGGCTACCTCTCTGCGAAGAATCCGACCGACACCTGGGTCTCGGGTACCTTCGCCATCGCCTTCTGGACCATCAACCACCTCTGGCATCTTGGCAAGTACAATATGGGACTCTCTTCCTGTCTCGGCGGCACCGGCATGTGCATCGCTGCCGATATCGTCAAGAAATACGGCTGGGGCTGTGACTGCCTCACCGAAGACATGGAATTTGCCATGAAATGCCTCTCTCATGGCATCCGTACCTGCTGGGTACATGACGCCATCATTTACGATGAGAAGCCACTCTCCTTCATGGCCTCCTGCCGCCAGAGAAAACGCTGGGCGCAGGGCCAGTTCGACTGCTCCGAGCGCTACATCCCGATCCTCTGGAAAGAAGGATGGAAACGCCACAGCATCGTCATCTTAGACGGCATCATGCAGCTTTTGCAGAACTACTTCCTCCTCGTCTCCACCTTCTACCTTCTGATGACCTACATCAATATGTTCTACCCCTGCTTCACGGTCATCCTCTATAACGATGTACTGGTGCCTCACCAGTTCTGGGCGATCCTTGGCTTCATCCAGTCCGTCGTCCCATTGATCGTCCTCCTGCAGATCAAGGTGCCATGGAAGATCTACCTCTACTGGCTCATCTACCCCGTCTTCATGTACTCATGGATCCCCGTCACCATCCTTGGATGGAAGGATCGCCATGAGAAAGGCTGGGTACATACCATTCACACTAGAAGCATACACTTCGAGCAGGCCAGCCTCACCAGAAAGAAAGAAATCGACTCCTGATAGCCAAAGAACCACGGCACGCGCCGTGGTTCTTTTTGTTTGGCGGTGACTAGTGACTGGTGACTAGTGACTGGTGACTTGTGACTAGGGATTCACCGTCATTCTGCGCGGACGAAAACGGCGTATGTGCGATAGCCGCATGCGGAACAAACGTCGAAGGATCTTGCGATGAATATGGCTTGCTGCCTGATTGATGAAAAAATCGCGAAAATATGCAAAATCAGCATCTGAAAACTTTGGAAAATATGCAATTTAACAGAAATAAAACTATGACGCCTTTTTTATAAATGACGGAGATCACTGTTTCCCTTCCATTCTTTTTATTCAAAACCGTGTAAAGTCCAAAACTTCCACGATAGTATTTTATGGAGAGAGGAAAATCCTCCCGGGAGCCGAAAGCTCCTCCACACTCCTACGTGCACACACCTATAGGAAAGGAGAGCGGAGAGGGCTGGCGGTGGATCTGATTTCCCTCCTCCCGCCGGACAGCGTAAGCCATACAAATACATAAAGACGCAGCAAGCAAAGAAAGATCTCATGCAGGATTCGCCTCCATGGATACTTAAGAAAGTTTGCTGCGCCTTTGTGATGCAAAAATGCCCTTTGCCCGTCAAGGGCATTTTCGCATTTCTCATAATGGCCTGTGATTTTTTTACCCCATCATTTCACAAATTGACATTTCATGTCTAACCCGCGCGCTATACTATACACAAGGGAGGGATCTTGATGTATCGAAAGAGAAAAGAAAAAACGAATTGGAAAATGCAGAATGTGAATCCGCAGGGGAAAGACTGCAATGACTGCGTCTTTCGGGCTATTGCCGGAGGCACGGGGATTTCATGGAAAGATACCTTCGCCGGACTGTGCCAGACCGGTCTTTCCCTGCATGCCATGCCGGACTATCCGATCATCTTCCGCAAATATCTGAAGGAAATCAGAGTCCGCTACGTGTATAAGTCCGCCCAAGCGCACGCCCATACCGAGGACGAAGCCAGCACGGCAGACATGACCGCGGGAGAATTTATCCAGCAGCATCCGAAAGGAAACTACGTCCTCTGCCTTTGTTGGCATGTCACCTGTGCGCGGGATGGTTTCCTCTATGACACACGGGACGCGAGCCGCGAAAAACTGCTCGAAGCGTGGGAGATCCCGCCGGACATCGCGTCCGCGCCGCGCCCCTTCGCCCCATGGCTCTACGAAAGGAGCGAGCGCCGTCTCGCTCCTTGGGAAGACATCGACGTCGCCGCGGGCCAGACATTTCTTTTTAGAAATCCAAGTCCCGTAAACCGCGGGACTCAGGACAGCTTCGTCCGTGCCATCGCCCTCGCCGAAGGCAGGACATGGGAAGAGGCTTATCAGGATCTCTGCCGCCAGGCCCTCGCCCAGTGTGACAATCCGCAGGCCACCTCCGTCGCGGCCTCCTACCTCAGCCGCTATGCCGTGGGGACTTGCCGCTATGCCGTCAAAGGACAGATGCTTGTGAAAGATTTCGGATACGAGAAATTATATCAATAAGCCGATCGAGGTCGCATGGCGACTGCGTTGAGCGGCGAATTTCAAACCCACTCCGTTTTTTTTCGGAGTGGGTTTTATTATTCCCTATATCCCAAGCCTGAGCCAGCGCGGCATCCATACAGAAATCCACTTGGGTACTGCAGAAACGAATCACCGGTTCTACAGCTATCGCATGAAACGGCAGGGGCGGAGCTGGTCCAGCGAAGGAATGGAGTACATGGTTTGGGTACTGACCGCCCGGAAGAATAAGACGCTTACGCAAGCCCTCTTGTACCATGCTAATGGGAAGAGCTACAAAAAGATGGATAGAGCCATGCACAAAGCCGTGGTGCGGGCAGAACGCAGAATGAGAAACTATAGGCCAGGATGCCTGGAAGGGCGTATAGGCGTTTATGGAGCTTCTTCTTCCCCCATGGGAAGACTTGCCAGAGCGATACAGAAATACTGATTAAACCGAAGCCACGGAGATAGTAATTATCGACAGTCAAATGAATTACCGTGGAAAACTTGACACTTACAATTCTTTATTAATGTCTTGCGGGGGGGGAACTAATGTGCCATAATGTCGTATGGTTATAACATATAAAAAGATTATTTTAATATTATTGAAGGAGGAATTTGATATGAAACCATTTAAAAGGCATAACAAAAGACTTCTTATTATGATAGCTATGAGTATTACTTGTGCTTGCGCAAGTACTGCTTATGCGGAAATTAACGAAAGACCTGGGCCTGACGCAACCTACGATGATAAAGTTGTCCTTGACTCTGAATGGCAAATATACAACAATGAATATGCTGGTGCAGAAAAAAGAAATGTTGGTTTGTAAAACATATGTTACACCGTACTTGATGAAATCATGGAGTGTTTCTTTGGGAGATTTCCATCCAAGTGGTCGCATTGGGAAGCAGTTATAATCTCGATAATTATATCTTTTGAGTTGTATTCTGAAATCTTCAAAAGAGAAGAAATAATGCGTGGCATAAAAGCATTCGTTATAGCCTTCCTTAAATAGCTCGCTATTCGCGTCAGGCTATTCATTGCTATGCATAAAATTCAAGAGTAAAATCTGACAACGATTTGATCAGCGTTTCCTTAAGATTTGCGCCAATCTGTCTTGCGTACGAGACGGAAAAGGGGTAATATTGTCTTATGAATGAGACAATATTACCCCTTTTCTGTTCTATGAAGGAGACAATATGAATAAAAGAGTGATACAGGAAGTGCTGGCAGACCAGTGGGAGGTGGTACAGGAGCAGGGGTTTCTTACTCGTGCTTTCGACTGGGAGGAGAATCTAAACTACTGCCTTGTAGGTATTCGAAGGGCAGGGAAATCCTATCTTCTGATCCAGCGTATCCACGAGCTGCTGAAAGAAGGTGTCTCGGAGGACCATATTCTCTATGTGAATTTCGAAGACGAACGATTGCTGGAGATGACGGCGGGGGATCTGCACCTGCTTTTGGAGGTGCAGGCAGAGTTTGCGGAAGATCACAAGGTGACGCATGTTTTCTTAGATGAGCTGCAGAATGTGACGGGCTGGGAGAAGTTTGTCCGGCGGCTGGCAGACAGCAAGTACCATGTGTACGTGACAGGGAGCAATGCGAAGATGCTGAGCCGGGAGATCGCAACGACGCTGGGCGGGCGTTTCATGATGCGTGTGGTGTATCCGTATGATTTCTCGGAGTACCTTATGGCGCTGGGGATCGATGGGAGCCCGCGAAAGCAGCTGACGATGAAGGGGAAGGCGGCGATTTCCAGTGCTTTTGATGCGTATCTCGAAAACGGCGCGTTTCCGGAATTGATCGATGTGCATTCGAAGCGGATGTATCTGAATAACATTTACCAGACGATCTATCTCGGGGATATCATCGCTAGGAATGGGATAGGGAATGAGTTCGCCGTCCGTCTGCTCTTGAAGAAGATCGCGGAGTCGGTGTGTCATCCGCTTTCGTACAGCCGTCTCACGCGGATCGTGACGGGGAGTGGTCTTGCTATCGGCAAGATGACGGTGATCAAGTATGTGTCGTATATGCAGGATTCGTACCTGATTTTTTCTATCCAGAATATTATGGGGAAGCTGGTGGATCGAGAGACGACGCCGAAGTATTATTTCATGGATACGGGGTTGCTGCAGCTCTTGGTGCTGGATGGCGTGACAGCGGCTTTGGAGAATCTGGCGGCCATCGAGCTGGTACGGCGCTACGGGATGGATCAAGTGTACTATTATGAAAGAAATATAGAGGTGGATTTCTACATCCCTGAGAAGAAGATGGCGGTGCAGGTCTGCTATTTTCTACATCAGTCTGCAGAGACGCTGGAGCGGGAAGTGGGTGGTCTTTTGAAATTGAATGATTTCATGAAGGGGCAGTCGCTTTATATCCTGACGTACAGTGAGGAAGAGGAAATCGAGCGGGACGGGGTTACTATCCATGTGCTCCCGATGTGGAAGTGGCTGCTGGCGAAAGAGTCGTAAGGAAAGAAGGCAGAAGAAATGGGTTTTCGTTTTCAGCGGCGGATCAAGATCATTCCGGGAGTGACGCTGAATGTCGGGAAGCGCGGGGTCTCGACGTCGATCGGGCGGTGCGGGGTGCATATCACGTTCGGACAGAATGGTGTCCGGACGACGGTGGGGATCCCGGGGACGGGGATCTCTTATACGTCGCTTTCAAAGCCTTCGCAGGCGCCGGAGGCGGGGAGCCGGGAGGCGTCGTGGCCGCATCTTTCGAAGTGCCCGTACTGCGGGCATGGGATGCGGAAGCGCTGGGACCGATGTCCGGCGTGTCATCAGGTGCTGGAGCAGCCGCTGCCGGAGGATGCGGTGCGTTGCCGAGGGTGCGGGCGGGTGTATGAGGGGAATATGCTCCGTTTCTGCCCGGCGTGTGGGTGCCGGCTTTTGGATACGCCGGTGAAAATCCTGCCTGAGTTGACGGCGGAGGAGCGCGCAGTATGCGGCGGGGCACTGCGAGGTGTGTCCGCATTGCCGTGGTCCGGTGCCGGATGTCGCTGGGCTGAAGTATTGCCCGCATTGCGGCTTCGAGGTCTCGACAAAGAAGAATCGGCAGACGTTCTGGGGGAAGTTCTTCTATTGTCTCTTTGTGGCGATCTTGATGATAGGTCTTTTCGTCATGATGTAGCATGGAAAAAGTCCGCTTCTTGCTTTGTTGGTTTGCCCGTGGGGCGTGCCATCCTTTGATTCCGTTTGAAAGTCTCGCTTGAATTAGAAATGAGAAATGCGAAATGGTGGTGCGGCGCATAAAAATATAGAAGCGCCGCGAAGTATAAATAATGGCGATGCACGAAGGGGGAACAACTTTGTAGAGTATGCCCTCATGCTGGCCATGGTGGTCGGGATCGGATGGGGCGTTTTGGGGTCTTACGGAGACGGGATCCCTAGGATCTTTGGCTCCGCCGCAGAGCTTTTTCAAGCGGGAGGCAAAAGTGATGAGGATGGAAAGCCGAATATGGAGCAGAAGGTCTATGACCGTCATATGAAGTGGCTGCAGGATACGCTTCTTGCACTTACCCAAAAAGAGACGGGCGCTGGGTTCAAGTCATTTGTCGACTCTATGGGCGGAACGAATGGAGACTATTTCGATAAAAGAAAAGGCCCGGAGTTTACGAAACCGAATGGGCTGATCGATAGTGACAGTAAGTCGATATTTGTGAGACAGATCGATTCCAGTGCGCTCGAAAGTGACAGCTGGGCGATGGTCGGTTATAAGGAAAATGGAAAGCTGTACTATGCGATTTCCATTTACAGTCCGGATAAGAATGGTGGGAAGACATTGGCCGAGCAGCCGGTGGGGACGAAGGTCACGACGGATGTGTATCGGGTGGATCCTGCTACGAATGAGATCCGGCGTCTGGAGAATAAACGCTTGATGCAGGTGACAGAGAACACAAAGAATGGACCTAAGTATCATGTCCTTCGTGATCTGAAATGAGAAGTACAGAGAGAAACGCACAGGCTTTTCCGCCTGTGCGTTTTTGTGTAGAGAAATGCCGCTTTCGCTTTCCTTTTCTTCTACGAACTGTCATATAAATATGCTATAATGAAGCGATGTATATTTTTGATTGAGGTGTAATATGACTGACTTAGAAGAAATCAAACGCCGCCGGACGTTTGCGATCATTTCCCACCCGGATGCCGGCAAGACGACATTGACGGAAAAATTACTGCTTTACGGGGGCGCGATCCATCTCGCGGGCTCTGTCAAGGCGAGGAAGACGGCGCGCTATGCGGTGTCTGACTGGATGGAAATCGAAAAACAGCGCGGGATCTCTGTCACGAGCTCGGTGCTGCAGTTTGATTACCAGGGCTGCCGCATCAATATCCTGGATACCCCGGGGCATGCGGACTTTTCGGAAGATACCTACCGCACGCTGATGGCTGTCGACTCGGCGGTCATGGTCATCGATGTGGCGAAGGGCGTCGAAGCGCAGACGAAGAAGCTCTTCAAGGTCTGCTCGGATCGCGGGATCCCGATCTTCACTTTCGTGAATAAGATCGACCATTTCGGCAAGAATCCGTTCGATCTGATGGCGGATATTGAAGATGTGCTCGGCATCCGCTCCTGCCCGATGAACTGGCCGATCGGGGTGAATGGCGACTACACGGGCATCTATGACCGTGAGACGGAGATGTGCCATATCTTCATCAAGGACAATGCACATGGCGTGAAGAAGCTGGAAGTGATTTCCGGCAAGATCGATGACGAAGCCATCATTTCTCAGGTCGGACAGGACGTGCTCGATGCGCTCCGTGATGACTTGGAGCTTCTCGATGAAGCGGGCGATCCCTTCGATGCGGAAAAGGTCGCGAAGGGCGAGCTGACACCGATGTTCTTCGGATCGGCCATGACGAATTTCGGCGTACAGCCATTTCTGGAGAAATATCTCGAGCTCGCGCCGCCACCGGAAACGAGAAAGACGCTCGAAGGTACCATCGAGCCGGAAAATCCGGCATTCTCCGGTTTCATTTTCAAGATCCAGGCGAACATGGACCCGAAGCATCATGACCGTGTCGCTTTCATGCGTATCTGCTCAGGCGTCTTCGGGAAAGGCATCACCGTCCTGCATCGCCAGAGCGGCAAGATGCTCCGCCTCTCCCAGCCGCAGCAGTTCCTCGCGACGGAAAGACAGACGGTCGAGAAAGCCTACCCGGGCGACATCATTGGTCTTTTCGATACCGGCGAGCTCGGTGTCGGCGATACCGTCTGCGAGAAGAAGCATCCGGTCACCTTCATTGATTTCCCGGTCTTCCCGCCGGAGCTCTTTGCCCGCCTGTCTCCGGAGAGCAGCATGAAGAGAAAGCAGTTCCTGAACGGTGTCTCCCAGCTCGCACAGGAAGGGGCGATCCAGGTCTACAAGCAGCCGTATGTGATGGAGTCTTTCATCATCGGCGCTGTCGGTCAGCTGCAGTTCGAAGTCATGAAGTACCGTCTGGAAAATGAATACAATGTGCAGGTGAATCTGGAGCCTCTCTCCTACACCGCGGCCCGCTGGACGGAGGGCGATATCCCGCCGGAAGAACTCATCGGCATCGATAATGCGATGGTCGTCTATGACCGCCGCGAGCGCCCCGTCTACCTCCTGCCGAATGCCTGGCAGGCCGGCTGGCTCGCTCAGAGAAATCCGAAAGTCACCTTCCTCGAAAGCCCGCCGCTCGGCGTAGCGATGCTGGAAGGAAATTAAATGAGAAATTAGGAATGAAGGTGGCGGCTTCGCCGCTGAGCAGGAATCGCCTTCCCCTCGAGGGGAAGGTGCCCCGAAGGGGCGGATAGGGCACTGGCGGTATGAAAGAGAGCGGGGGAATGCGTCTCAAGTACGTCGTTTATGAGAGCACCCGAGCACCGCTCTGCGGTTCCCCTTCCCCATGCGGGGAAGGCTTAGGCGGAGCGACGCTCCGCGTCGATTTTTGTAAACGAGGCGATGCCCGCACTTTGCGTGTGGGTCATTGTCCTTAGCCACCAGTCACTAGCCACTAGCCACTAGTCATTTCGATCAATGAAAACGTCTGCTATCCGGCGGGCGTTTTTGCGTGCGGCTTTTCATTTCAAATTTCTAGGGGGATTATGGTATACTAATGGCGAATATGGTTTTTCGTGACTAGTGACTAATGACGGGCATTGCTTTTCGGAAATAACTGTCATTATATAAGACTTGCGGAGCTTTTGATTTTTATGCGCCGCACCATCATTTTTTATTTCTCATTGCTTCGCTTCGAGGTGATATTATGACTCTTCTGCATCGCCTGCTTTCCGCGCTCAAGAATGAGCGCGGAGCGTACATGGTATTTTCGCAATATTGATCCCGATCCTTTTCGGCTGCGCGGTGCTTGCGGTGGACCTCGGGAATGGCTTTGCCCGTCACGCGCGCCTGCAGAAAGGCAGCAGATGCGGCGGTGCTTGCGGCGTCGTATGTGTATGATGAGAATAATTCGGCGGAGATGTATCGCGTCGCGGAGCAGTATCTGCAGGCGAATCTGGATAATGAGGAGGATCGCGCGCGCTCTCTCGATGAGATCCGGAAGAACTATGACATGAAGCTTTATGGTAGAAAGGCGCAGGATAGTACGAAGACGGCGGGGGTCTTGCTGACGCTGGATGCGACAGAAAAGATCGGGTCGAAGTTTATCGAGTTCGTCGGGATCCATGGCTTTTCCGTGGATGTGCGTGCAACGACGAAGGTGGTAGTGAAGAAACAGTCAAGAGATAGCGGTGTTTTTGGATACTCTTTTATTTGTGGCGATACGAGAACGGCTTCCCCGTCTGGAGACGTATGGGATTGGCAAGCTGAGAAAAGACCTCCGTTTACGCTACTCAATTATAAGCACAAAATTATTGGGAAAGTACACTCGAATGGCGCTTTTGGTATCAATGGCAAGTACGAAGAATTTTCCGGTTGGGCTGAGTCTGAAAATTTTACTACTTCTATTAATAATGATGCGGAATTGTGGAAGAGCCGTGGTGAAGCGGACTGGGCGCATCAGAATAATAAGCCTATGAGCGATTGGTATGCTCACGATCAGCTGATCAACGGAAAGTGGTACCACTATAATCGACTTGGTTACTTTGATAAAACCGGTGCTGCTGCCGATGTGGTTGCATAGGATTGCTATTCTCCATCGTTGGATATTTCCCTGTCTGAAAGCAATGCGAAGACGAAAGCAATTTATGACTATGTGGAGGATATGCGTTTGCATCATAGCCAAGGAGAAGATGGGGTATTTGTAAAGACAGATGGGGTTTATGATCAGACCGTTAATCATGGATACAATACATTTGAGGTATGGGGACAAAGATTTAAAACCATTATTGCGGATGGGGATATTTCTATTTACTCAAATATGATTCCGGCAGATCCTAAGCAGCCTATGGCTATCATTTCATTGCATGGAAATGTAAAGCTTTGGGTTGATTCCCCTGTTAAGGCTGTAGTTTATGCGCCAAATGGAGAAATTAATTTCGAGGGGATTAAAACAAATGGGCAGACAGAATACAGCTTCGAGGGGAGTATGGTAGGGAAACGGATCACGCTGAATGGTAAAGAGTCAGGGGTGGGGGATTATATCACCTATAAATGGAATGATTTTAATTTTGGTACAGCTGATTTTGGCAAACCGAATAGCGGCTTCGGCGGCTCCAGCTCGGGGGAAAGCGATAGCGGGACGGAGAGTGTCTCCAGCGTGATCCTTCACAAGAACGAAGACAGCGACTATGAGGAGGCAAGTTCCAAAAATGAACTCAAGCTCTAAGCGCCGTCTTCGGCGCAGGAAAGATAGCCCCAAAGAGGGAAGCCTGACCGGCTCCCCTCTTTTTGCACGCTATTTTCTATGCATCACGAAATTATATATATAAGTGTGATAGAAATCACGCTTTTATATATAATTTCGTGATTCTACGTTTTTTCCATACCATACTATCAGAATTTCCTTTAACGGGAAGGGCTCCCTGAGCTCCGCTATGCATATAAGTCATGGTATAATTATAAAGAAAAACTTTGCCCGTTGTTTACGTGCTTTTTACGGGAGTGGGCTATCATTAAAAGGTATGCTTCTGCGTGAGACCTGTTTCATGGCACACCAGCCCGGCACGCCCCGCGGGCTAACGCTGACGCTTCGCTTGAATGAGAAATGAAGGTGGCGGTGATGAGTAGCTAGGGATTAGGGGTTGGGGATTAGGAGCAAGCGGTGATTGAAATAGCGCAATCGGCACACGGATCGTTCTGCAAGGAAGATCTCTCGGCTACGCTTCCGATGACGGCGGGGCGAAGTGCTATCAAAACTCCGCGGCGCCTCATTATTTTCTGTGCCGCACCACCACTTCTCACTCCTCACCCCTCACTTTTACATTTCATTTTTACGGATATATGGGATTACAAGATACCCGCTGTTTATAAAAGGAGGGCCACTTATGTCGGAACAAAAGCCGCTCATTTACGGTATCATTCACATCGGCTCGTCGAATCTGTCTCTTCGTATCGTGGAGTACAAGAATGTCAATGAAGTCCGTGTCATCGAGTCTGTGAGGAAGGATACGAACTTTGGCGAAGAGGTTTTCAATCATAAGAATCTGTCTTTCGCCTCGATCAGGAAGCTCTGCCGGATGCTGAATGGCTTGAAGCAGCTGCTGTCGGATTATCAGGTGAAGGTATATGCGGCGTATGCGACGGCGGTTTTCCGCGAGGCGGATAACTGCCGCGCGATCCTGGATCTGATCCGTGTGAAGACGGGATTCAATGTGCAGGTCGTGGATATGCCGCAGGAGATTTATTTCAAGCATTTCGGCCTTTCCTACCAGCTGAAGCAGTATAACCGCCAGGCGAATGAGCGTCTGGGGAAGAATTTCCTCTTCGTCGACATCACGTCGGGGTGCGTGGGGCTGACGGTGTGGGAGAAGGGTTCGCTCTGCTACCAGCACAATGTACACATCGGGACGCTGCGCCTTTTGGAGACGTTCACGACGAACCAGCGTGAGTCGCGCTATTTCCCGGAAGCGCTGGCGGAGTATATCCATGCGATCATGGAGCCGCTCTGGGTATCGATCAGAAAGTATGACATCGATACGGTCGTTCTCTCGGGACGCGAGGCGAGGATCGTCGCGATGCTCTTGCACCATGACCTTGACCGACTGGATATCGCGGAGGTGAAGCCTCAGGAGTTCGGCAAGGTGTATGATGAGGTGGGGAAATTCTCTACTTCGATGATCATGCAGAAGTATCATATCAGTGAGGCGTGGGCGCTCACTGTCTCGCCGACGCTGCATATTTATCAGGAAATCCTGAATGCGATCCCCGTGAAGCATGTGGTCATGATGGGTATGACTTTCGTGCGCTCGGCATCGCTCTTCTATGGGGCGCAGAAGACGAATGATCCGGCGCTTGCGTACATGCGCGCGCAGAATCTGGAGCTGACGCGCTCGATCGCGGCGGACTATTACTATGAACCGGTGCATGCGAAGGCGATGGAGCTCTACAGCAATGTGATCGTCCGTGCTTTTGACCGTGGAAACGGGCTCAATGACCGGGATGAATTTCTGCTCCGTATGGCGATCATCCTGTACCAGATCGGGAAGTATGTGAATCTGCTGGGCTCGTCCATGCAGGCGTGGAATATGGTCCGCGGGACGGATATTTTTGGGATTTCCGACCGCGAGAAGGATATCGTGGCGTGTATCGTCTACTATGATCACAAGGGGATCCCGAATGATGATGATGAGCCATTTCGTATCCTGTCGGATGAGTCGAAGATGACGGCGCTGAAGCTGATAGCCATCTTCCGTCTGGTCCGTGCGATGGATATGTCGAGGAAGCAGAAGCTGAAAGATCTTTCGGCCCATATATCGGGGGATGCGCTTGTCATCGAGTATGAATCGAGTGAGGATACGGCTCTGGAGACATGGCTGTTTAATAAAGAAAAGACAATGTTTGAAACGGTATTTGGCATGGAAGCCAAATTGGAGCGGAGGTAACTATGGACGTGCAGGATAGACATCAGCATTATTATCTGAACCGCGAGCTGTCGTGGCTGCAGTTCAATCGCCGCGTACTGCAGGAGGCGGTGGACCCGAACAATCCCCTGCTGGAAAAATTGAAATTCCTGGCGATCACGAGTTCGAATCTGGATGAATTCTTCATGATCCGCGTGGCGGGGCTGAAGCACCAGAAGGAAAATGGCGTGAAGCGCCGTGACATCGCTCATATGACGCCGGAGGAGCAGCTTGAGCAGATTTCCGACACCTGCCAGAAGCTCGTCGCGCGCCAGTATCGTTTCCTCCATGTGATCCTGTTCGAGCTTCGCACGGAAGGGCTCTACTTCATCCATCCGGAAGATGCGACAGAAGCGCAGAAGAAATGGATGGAGGACTACTTCGAGCGGCAGGTCTTCCCGGTCGTCACACCGATGGCCGTCGACTCCTCACATCCGTTTCCTTTCCTCGCATCGAAGAGCCTCAATATCGCGATGCTGCTCGAAAGGAACGAGCGTGATCTCTCGCTGGATGAGGAAAATGATATCGATGTGAAGACAGCGATCGTGCCGGTGCCATCAGTGCTTCCCCGTATCGTCCGCCTGCCGGATGATCCGGAAAAGAAGGGGCGCCATGACTTCGTCCTCTTGGAACAGGTCATCCGTCACTTTGCGTCTCGTTTCTTCATCGGCTACGACCTTCTGGAAGCGCATCCTTTCCGCATCACGCGTGACGCGGATCTTGCCATCGATGAAGAAGATGCACAGGATCTCGTCGTCGAGGTGGAGCGACAGCTGAAAAAACGCCAGCGCGGGGAGGCCGTGCGTATCGAATTCGAAGCGGGGACCAGCCGCTTCATGCAGCGCTTCATGACGCAGGAGATGCACCTCGCGAAAGAGGATCTGTATGAAATCGACGGCCCGCTTGATATGACGATGTTTTTTTCCTTCTGCGGCATCAAGGGATACGACCGTCTCCGCTATCCGGAAGCGCATCCGCATCGCCCATGGTCCATGATCCAGCTTGAAAAGGATGGGCGGAAGAATATTTTCGAGATGATCCGTGAGAAAGATCTCCTCGTGCATCTGCCCTACGAATCCTTTGAAGACTCGGTTGTCAATTTCGTCGCCTCGGCAGCAGCTGACCCCGATGTCCTTGCCATCAAGCAGACCTTGTACCGCGTGGCTTCTTCCTCGCCGATCATTCAGGCGCTCGAAAAAGCAGCACAGAACGGCAAGCAGGTCACTGTCCTCATGGAAGTCAAGGCGCGCTTCGATGAAGCGAATAACATCCTGATGGCTCGCCGCCTTGAAAAAGCAGGCGCGCATGTCATCTATGGCCTTGTCGGGCTCAAGACGCACTCGAAGTGTACGCTCGTCATTCGCCGCGAAAAGGATGGTATCCGCCGCTACGTCCATGTCGCGACCGGCAACTACAATGCATCCACAGCCAAGCTCTACACGGATCTCGGCGTCTTCACCTGCAATGACCAGTTCGGCAGCGACGCTTCTGCCTTCTTCAACCTGCTCTCCGGCTACTCTGACCCGCCGCTGTGGGACTCCTTCATCGTCGCGCCGATCAATCTCCGCCAGCGCTGTATGGAGCTCATCGACCGCGAGATCGCCTTCGCCAAGCAGGGTGAACATGCACACATAGTCGCCAAGATGAATTCCCTCCTCGATAAGGAAATCATTGATAAGCTCTATGAAGCCTCTCAGGCAGGCGTCAGGATCGAGCTCATCGTTCGCGGCATCTGCGTACTCATCCCCGGCATCCCCGGCGTCAGCGACAACATCACCGTCAGAAGCCTTGTCGGCCGCTTCCTGGAGCACAGCCGTGTCTTCTGGTTCGCCAATGGCGGTCGTGAAGAGCTGTATATCGGCAGTGCGGACTGGATGCCAAGAAACCTCAATGACCGCGTCGAACTCATGATCCCTGTGCGTGACGCCGATCTCTGTCACCGTCTGAAGGATATGGTCAATATGGAGCTTGCGGACAACCAGAAAGCGCACATCATGCAGTCCGATGGCATGTGGAAAAAGGAAATCGCACCTGCTGATAAAGTGGGCGCACAGGCCGAATTCCAGCGTATCGCGGAGAAGCGTGACCGCGAAGATGAAATGACCCTCGCGCAGAAAATGGAACCCTATATGCCTGTCTTTGGGAAAAAAGAAAAGTAAATCATGTATGACAAAAGCCGAAGCGAATGCTTCGGCTTTTTTGCGTGGTTCGTGACTGGTGGCTAGTGGCTGGTGACTGGTGGCTAGCGGCTAAAGACTAAGAGCCTAAGAGACGGCAGACTCTCTCTCATTTTCATTTCGAGCGAAGCGAGAAATCTTTGCCGTTCGCGAGCAATCAAGGGACGGTAGGTTTCATGAATTTTGATTCGCTATTATCCACTTTTCCTTCTGCCGCCTTCTCTTTTTGGGAAAGAATTACAAAATTCAAGGATTTTGATGGGCAGATTTCCCACTTTGAGTGAAAATGAGAAAGACGAAACGTCAAAGATGGGACAAAGTTGGGCTATCTCGGGGGAAAGATGGGCTTGACTTGAGGTTGACAATAAGGCGGAAAGCGGAATGCACAAAATGCGAAAGAAACGATAACATGGGAGATAGACCAATTCATAATCTGTTAATAATCTTCAAATGTCTATTGGGGAGATACAAGATTGACAATTTGCTTGATTAATAGTGTTCGATAATATCAGAGAAAAATCATGATATAGCAAAAAGCGTAGCAAAGGATAGTGCACGATGTATACGGCGGTACATGCAAGAAGTATTCGATAAATACGGAATAAAGACATGTTTCTATTATTGTTAACATCAAAAAAATTGACAAAAAGTCTCTCTATGGTAGAATAACGGCCATAGGAGATGCATTTATGAAACCTTCAACGATGAACAAAGCGAAAACAGTATTGGTATGTATATGTGCGGTGGCTGCCTTGGGAAGTCAGGTGGATCTGGCAGCAGCGTCTTTTGATTTCTTGGGTGGCAGTCACGCGAAGACAGTGACCGTATATGATGGGGGGCACAAGCAGGTCATTTCTACGGCGGCCTCCAATTTCAAGAATGTACTAAGCGAGCTCAATGTATCACTGAAGTCGTATGATACATTCTGGACAAGCACGAAGGACGTCACGGACGGCGCAGTCGTCGTGGTGGAGCGGGCAGTGCCCGTTTCTATCATCGCGAATGGCAAGAAAAAGGTCGTCTATACGACGCAGCAGACCGTGCAGGGCGTGGTGAATGACGCGGGCTTCGACTGGAAGAAGATGATGCCGATCGAAGACGGTCTGATGCAGGTGAAGGAAGGCATGCAGATCCACGTCGTCCCGTATACCGCGCGGAAGGTCTTCCGCAAGGAGGCGATGCCGATCCACTATAATAAGTGGTACGATGGAAGCCTCAGAGAAGATCAGGAAGTCGTCGTCCAAGAGGGAGTCCCGGGCGAGCGGGAAGTGGAAATCGATGAATTCATCTCCGGCGGCAAGGTCGTGAAGACGGTCATCGCGCATGCCCAAGTTCTCTCTGAGGGCACGCCGGGCATCATGAAGACCGGCAAGGCAGAAGGAACGATGGGCTGGGTCGCCAATATGCATGCGAGTGCGTATCATCCGAGCGATGGAGGCGGCAGCGGCATCACTGCGACCGGTACACAGGCCGGTCACGGCACGGTGGCGGTCGATCCTTCCGTCATCCCACTCGGTACGAATGTATTCATCCCGAACTATGGCCATGCTGTCGCAGCAGATACCGGCGGTGCGATCATCGGTAACCGTATCGACCTTTGCATGGAGTCTTTCGAGGACTGCTATAACTTTGGCAGGCAGAATATCGAAGTGTTTGTGAATTATTAAGGGTTCAGGGGTGTGGTGCATAAAAATATAGAAGCACCGCGATGTATAAATGGGGCGATGCCCGAAGGTAGCATTTCAGTGACCTTCGGGCATCGCCTTTTCTATGTTGCGGCGAAGCCGCTGCTACAGGCTTGAAAGCGGGGATGAGTGGCTAGGGATTAGTGACTGGTGACTAGGAGACTAGAAGACTAGGAGACATCAGACTCACGTATCGTCATTTCGAGCGAAGCGAGAAATCTTCTTTGCAGAAGGATAGATGATGGATGTGAGAAAGCAGAAATACGAAGCACCAAGGCGTCGTTTCCCTGCCAGTGCCAATGTGACAGTGACCGCAGCGCAAGAAAGATCCCTCGGCTGCGTTCGGGATGACGATACGAGGATATCATAGTCTAAAAATTGCGGCGAAGCCGCAACCCCGAACCTGTTCCCCGCCAAATCTCCCTACTGCGCGTACCCTCTCTCTCATGCTATAATAGAGCAATATATAGGAGGTACTATGCGGACAGTTTATATAGCTTTATTCGTGATCGTGCTGGATCAGCTGGTGAAATGGATCGTCCAGCAGCACATGGTCTGGGGAGAATCGATCCCGCTCATTTCCGGGGTATTTCATCTGACCTACATTATCAATCCCGGTGCGGCCTTCGGCATTCTGGCGTATCAGAGATGGTTTTTCCTTGCGATCGTCATCCTGCTCTTTGGGGCGTTTTTCTTCTTCCGGAAGCGCATCCCGGAAGAGCCCCGCTATTTCCCAGCGGCGATCGGTATGCTGCTCGGAGGGGCTTTGGGAAATGCCATCGACCGCGTGCGCATCAGCGGGGTGGTGGACTTCTTCGATTTCCGCATCTGGCCGATTTTCAATGTAGCAGACATTTTCATCTGTGTCGGCGTGGCACTGATTGTATTTTATTTTTGGAGAAATAAAGCATGAGTGAGAAAGTATACGTCGTGACCGAGCAAGAAGCAGGCGAACGTCTCGACCAGTTTCTGAAAGAGGCCTCCGGGCTCACCCGTTCCGAAGTACAGAAATGGATCAAAGACGGCCGTGCGCTGCTCGCCGATGGCAAGATGATCCGTCCGAATTACCATGTGCAGGCAGGCGATCAGATTTCCTTTTCATGGGAAGAGAAGAAAGAGCTCACGCTCATCCCACAGGACCTTCCGCTTGATATCCTTTACGAAGATGAGCACATGCTGGTCATCAACAAAGCACGCGGCATGGTCGTGCATCCCGGCTCGGGAAATCCGGACGGCACACTGGTGAATGCCCTCCTCTATCATGTCGGCCCTTCGCTTTTTGAGGCCTGCGAAGATCCCATCCGTCCGGGCATTGTACACCGCCTTGACAAGGATACCTCAGGCGTCATGGTCGTCGCAAAGTCGAAGGAAGCCTTCCCTGTGCTGAAGGAAGAAATCGCGACCCACGAAGCGGAGCGTCACTACGTCGCTCTCGTCCATGGGCAGATGGAAGGAAATACGGGTGTCATCCGTTTCCCCTTGGGACGCAGTACGAAAGACCGTATGAAATGGGACGTCCAGCCTAAGACCGGCAAGCATGCCGTCACTCACTTCCGCGTGCTCGAATTCATGCCGCACTACTCATGGATCGAGTGCAAGCTGGAAACCGGACGCACCCACCAGATCCGCGTCCATATGGCACACATCCGTCATCCCGTCGTGAATGATCCGCTCTACGGCTGGAAGAAAGACCATTTCCCCATCGAAGGTCAGGCGCTCCATTCGTGGACACTCGACATTCGCCATCCTGTGACAGGTCAGGCGCTCCACTTCGAAGCGCCAATCCCCGCAGATCTTGCACTCTGCCTTCAGATGGCGAGAAAAGGGGAAATGTAAAGCGCGTGTTTTTCTGGAGGGAGCCTTGTATTTATCAATCCCTAGCTACTTAAGTTTGAAAGCAGGGATGAGTGGCTAGGGATTAGGGATTGGGGATTAGGAGTGACTAGTGACTGGTGACTTAAATGCCACTTTCGTGCATCGCCCTATTTATACTCCGCGGCGCTTCTATGTTTTTATGCGCCGCACCACTATTTCTCATTCAAGCGAAGCTTTCAAACGGAATCAAAGGGCAGCACATCCAAGGGGCTAACCCAGTCCCCAGTCCCTAGTCACCAGTCACTAGTTCCCCGAAAGCCGAAAGGAGAATTTCTATGATTACACGTACCATATCCGTTTCGGGATTTCGCATCGGCACGGCGGAAGACCGTGTGGGCCTTACAGGCGTGACCGTCATTCTGGCGCCGGAAGGCGGCGCGACCGCGGGAGTCGATGTGCGCGGCTGCGCACCGGGGACGCGGGAGACAGATCTTCTCTCCCCGGAGAAAACGGTGCAGCAGATCCACGCGGTCGTCCTTTCCGGCGGCTCCGCCTTTGGCCTCGAAGCTGACAGCGGCGTCATGAATGCTCTGGCAGAAGACGGCGTCGGATTCCCCGTAGGGCCGGTTTCTGTACCGATCGTCTGTGGCGCGGTGCTTTTCGACCTTATGATCGGTGATCCGAAAGCCCATCCCGATCTTGCCATGGGATACAAGGCAGCGAAGCGGGCGGATGTGATATTTCCCGTCGGCTGCTACGGCGCAGGGACAGGTGCGACGGTCGGCAAGCTCAAAGGCGCAGAACATGCCATGAAGAGCGGCGCAGGTTATGCCGAGATTTCCCTCGAAAGCGGACTCTGTGTCGGGGCTTACATGGCAGTCAATGCGTGCGGCGAAGTATACGACAAAGAGACTACGCTCGCCGGTATTCTTTCTGATGATGAGAAAACCATCCTTTCCTCGCATGACCTCATGCTCGCCGGATTCAAGCGCATCTTAGGCGGCAATACGTCCATCGGCTGCGTCGTAACGAATGCAAAACTCACCAAAGCGGAGTGCAAAGCGGTGAGCGGTATGGCACATGATGGCTTTGCCAGATCCATCCGCCCCGTCCATACCACGATGGATGGGGATACGGTTTTTACCATGGCATCCGGCGAGATCGCTGCGCCTGTCGATACGGTGGGCTATCTTGCGGAAGAAGCCATCCGCCTTGCTGTTCTTGATGCGGTCAAGAGCGCGGAATCGATGGGCACTCGCCCTGCGTATGCGGATATAGCGGGCGGGGAGTAGAGCGTGCGCCTTAAGGAAACACTGAGTAAATCTGACAACGATTGAATCAGTGTTAGCCCGTGGGGCGGGGCGCCCTTTGATTGCGTTTGAAAGCCTCGCTTGAATGAGAAATGCGAAATGGTGGTGCGGCGCATAAGACTATAGAAGCGCCGCGAAGTATAAATAATGGCAATGCCCGAAGATGGTATGTAGTCACCAGTCACCAGTCACCAGTGACTTGCGGCTCCTAGTCCCTAGTCCCTCATTCCTGCTTTCAAACTTCCTTATTTCCCCACAGACGGTCAAATTGACATTTCCCTTCGTATCGCATACAATAGATATGTACCCTTGGGGATGTACCGGTTTCGACAGGAGATTCTGGGACATAAACAGCGAGTCGGGATCCCACCTTCCCGTTAAACGGTGGAAAAACCTAAACGCAAAACGTGATTTTGCTTTAGCAGCCTAATCTGCTAATGTCCCCTGCGGTTTTCCTATGACCGCAGGCTGACATCAACCAATAGGATAGAGCGGAAGGAGGCTTGGGACTTTCGCTTCGAAACCAATCCTAAGATCGGCAAAGGCAGTTTGTTCCTGTACGATACTTTGCTTAAATCCTAAAACAGTGAACTGCACTCGGAGAAGTTTATGGGACAGGCTTTTTGGACAGGGGTTCGACTCCCCTCATCTCCACCAGCCAGTGATAGAATCGCAGCGATGCGATTCTTTTTTTATTGGTTCCTATCATTCGGTTGTAACAGGAGCCATGCATAGAGACGATGTAGGGGATATTGACTTTGTTTGGGAAACGCTGGGGACATGGTGCCGGATGGGAAGAAGACATAAAAAGAAGCAACCATAAATGCTGGTGGCGAGGGTTATGGCTCAACCACTGCTACTACCGCTAGACCCACACTTACTCGTCCTAGCGGAGATACAGGTGCTTCTAACAATAATATAGATAGACCGTCGAAAAATGTCAATACAAAGTCAAAGTCTGCTTTAAACTTTGTCATCGAATATAAGAAGAAAGCAGACAAGCTGAAAGAGCAATTCGATATATCTTTGACTCTGCGCTGTTTTATAACATAAAAAAGCCGCTGCATCACCGATTAAAATAGGGTCTACGCGAGTGGGTCATCTGATGATGACCGCTTTAGATACTCCCGATAACCTGACGGTTCATAGAGCCGACACTAACGGTGAAGCAACCGCTTCTACTGTCATTGTGGCAGAAGTGCTTGATGGGATCAAAGAGAGAAATAACGTTTCATAGGTAGTAAAAGGTAATCAAACTATGACGATAACACTTTCTTGACTAAGAATATGCTGTCTAGTTGGAAACGCATTAAATGCATTATTCTATAACGTAAAAAAGGAGGAGACTTAACGATGCTCCCGTCTGAGGGGTACGAAAAAACTGCATCGAATAAGTCTCCTTTTACGATTACTATAGCGGAAATGCTTAATGGAATCAAGGATAGAAATAACGTTCTGTATGTAGTAAACGGTAAGCTGAACTACATTGCTAATACTTTCTTAACTTGGTAGCCTTTTTTTTTGCGAGATGTTTGCTGAATTGACATTTCTCGATATTCATGCTACAATTCAAATAGAGAACATTCGATATTACAAAAGGAGGTACCAACCATGATCCAGATGATTACAGGCACAGAAAATTTCGACAAGGCGCTGGAAAAGGGGGATATGATCGCCGGCTTCAGCGCACCATGGTGCGGCTACTGCCGCCGCCTGCAGCCGATGATCGTGAAGCTGTCGGAGGAGATCGACATCCCGATCTACGGCGTGAATATCGATGGGGATGAAGCGCTGGCAGAGCGCTATCACATCGAGACGATCCCGGATATCGTGTATTTCAAGGACGGAAAACCGGTGGACAGCATCATCGGCTATGGCAATGTGGGGTATCCGGAGCTCAAGGCGTTCGTAGAGAAGAATCGGGGGTAGTGGCTGGGGTTGGTGACTGGGTGATAGATATCAGACGTCAGATTTCAGGCATTCCGCTTTTTTCTAGGACATCAGCGTTTCCCTAGCCCCTTCCTCTGGAAGGGGCAGGCGAGCGCAGCGAGTCGGGGTTGGCTCGTGGGGCGTGCCGTTCCTTGGCCCTTGATGAGAGCTCTGCTTGAATGAGAAATGAAGGTGGCACCTTCGCCGCGGATATATGGGGCGATGCCCGAAGGTTAGTGGATAGCAGGTTTCCCGTTTAGGAATACCAAACATGGACTGACTGCGAATGACAAAGATTTCTCGCTTCGCTCGAAATGACGATACGCGGGAGTTTGATGTCTCCTAGTCTCCTAACTTCCTAACCCCTAGTCCCCAATCTCCAGTCCCCAGTCACTAGTCACCAGCTACTCATCTTTTAGACAGACCTTCTGGTCTGTCTTTTTATTTTTCTTCCTCTTTTCTAAGGCTGCGTGGTAAAATAAAAAGAAAATTCAGAAATGAGGAGACACCATGAGAGAGGACGAGGCGGATTCCCTGGTGAGGCTGGGGAAGGACTATCTTCATATACGAAATTACGATAAAGCGATGGAGTATCTGGGGCATGCCGTGATGCTGGGCAAAACGAATGCGGCGCAGGATCTCTATGCGCTCGGCGAGCATTTCTTGGCAGAGAAAAACTACAAGAAGGCAGAGGAGGCTTTCCAAATGCTGGCAGATCGCGGGCATGGGGAAAGCTGTCTCATACTTGGAGAGATGTGTGAGAAGGGTCTTGGCCGCCAGCGGGATTATCAGGCGGCCTTTGGCTTCTATAGCGAAAGCTTCCAGCAGGGAGTCGACCGGGGGGCGTACCGGGCAGGGATGCTCATGCGTGAGGATGCGCTTCGGGTGGCCGAGGTGCGAGACATCGCACTTACCTGGCTGGAAGAGGCGATCAAGGCGGGGATCTATGAAGCATATGCGGTGGTCGGGGATCTTTACAGCGAGCATTTCACGGCGGGCTCGACGCCGCGAGATGATCAGGAGGCATTTTCATGGTACATGAAGGGGGCGATGCGCGGCGATGCGCTGTGCCTCTTTCGCGTGGCGGTGTGCTTCGCCGAGGGCTATGGGACGAAGCAGGATATCCCGCGTGCGCTTCGCCTCTATCGGCAGGCGGCGGATGCCGGGAGTGCGCTCGCCTGCCGGCAGCTTGGGGAGATGTATGCGGCTGGTATTCACGTGCATCGTGAGATCCGAAGGGCGCTTATGTGGTTTCTTCGCGCCTATGAGCTGGGGGATCAGGAAGAGAAAAGAGCGGCTGCGATAGGGATGCTTCGCGTGGTGCAGGCGTATATCGATACGCCGCGCTATGAGGAGGTCGAAGAGCTTCTCCATTCCTTTCTGGAGAAGCTTTATGCGGCGGGAGATACGAGCTGTCTCTTCGCACTTGCAGATATCGAGCGACGCCGGGGACGGATGGATCTCTATCTGAAGGATCTGGAGATGGGGATGCAGGCAGGGCATGACAGCTGCCGTGAGCGCTGGGTGCAGTACTATATGAATGAAGTGGTGACGGAGCTGCGGGTACTGGAGCCGATATTTGACGAGCTCGCCGAAAGGCGGGGCGAGAGAAAGTTCTTCGATGATTATCTTGCGCATACGAGGCATGCGGCTTCTTGCTGCGAGAAGGCGGCAAAGGCGGGCAGCCCGGAGGCCTGGGCGCTCCTTGCGTATCTCTATCTCTACCATGGCGCGGATATCGGGAAGAGAAATGCGGATTTTCTGGAGGCTGCGGCGAATGGAAGAAATGCACGGATCATGGATATGGATCTCTTTCTGTGGACGTATTTTGCGGGTCCCTCCGGAGAGGAGCAAGGAGAGCTTCATCACGAGAATCCTTTGAAAGCGTTCCGGTTTGCGCAAAAGATGGCAAAGAAGCGGAATGAGGATTTCTATGAAGTGCTGGCGGATTACTATCGACGCGGATATGGGACAGAGCCGAATCCCCAAATGGTGGAACGGTATCTGGATAAAGCGGCTAAAGTGAAAGAAAAGGGGAAAAGGAAATGACATTTACATCTTATATCGATCAAGTCAGAGCGGAAAGACCGCTTGTGCATCACATCACGAATTATGTGACGGTCAATGACTGTGCGAATGCCTGTCTTGCGATCGGTGCATCGCCTGTCATGGCTGATGCAGTGGATGAAGCGGAGTCGATGGTCTCCATCGCGCAGTCGCTGGTGCTGAATATCGGGACGCTGAATGTGACGAAGGTCGAAGCGATGATGGTGGCAGGCCGCAAGGCGAATGCGCTCGGTATTCCGGTCGTTTTTGACCCTGTCGGCGTGGGGGCGACGCCTTTCAGAAACCGTATGGCGGCTGAACTCATGCGTCAGATCCGGATGGCGGTCGTGAGAGGAAATATTTCCGAGATCTGCTCTCTGGGAGGAGAGGCGGCGCGGACCAAGGGGGTCGATGCGGGCCAGGCAGATGTCAAGGTCGCGGGAGAGGTCGCTTCGATGCTGGCGAAGAAATGGCATGCGACGGTCGTCATCAGTGGCAAGACGGATATCATCACAGATGGGAAAAGGGTCATGCATATCCGAAACGGTTGCCCGGAGATGTCGGATATCACGGGTTCCGGCTGCATGTGTACCACACTCGTCGGTGCGTTTGTCGGTGCGCATCCGGAGGATCCCTTCGGCGCCTCTGCCGCGGCGATGCTCTCGATGGGGATCGCGGGCGAAAGAGCCTGGAGATCATATGGGCATCAGGGGCTTGGCCATTTCCACATGGGCATCCTGGATGAGCTTGGCAGCATGAGCGCCTCTGTCATGGAAGCGGAGGGCAAGTATGACATCCTTTGATCTTACGCTCTACCTCGTGACTGACCGGCGTATGCCCAAAGAAGGATTTGAAACTGTCGTCGAAGAGGCGATCCGGGGCGGCGTGACGCTCGTGCAGCTTCGCGAAAAGGAAGGGGACACGAGCCTGCTCTATGAACGGGCGCGCAGGCTGAAAGAAGTGACGGATCGCTATCTTATTCCCCTCATCATCGATGACCGCATCGACATCATGCTGGCGGTGGATGCAGCGGGTGTCCATGTGGGACAGAGTGATATGCCGGCGGCCCTCGCGAGACGGATGATCGGACCGGATAAGATCTTGGGCGTCTCAGCTGCCAATCTCACCGAGGCGCTGAAGGCAGAAGCAGACGGCGCAGATTACCTCGGCGTTGGTGCAATGTATCCCACGAAGACGAAGACGGATGCTGACTTCACGACCAGAGAGACGCTGGAGGCGATCAAGCGCAGCGTCCATATCCCCGTCTGCGCCATCGGTGGTATCAATGAGAAGACCATCCCTGACTTCAAAGGAAGCGCGATCGACGGCTTCGCCATCGTCTCTGCCATCATGGCGAGCGAAGAGCCAAAGGCAGCCGCGGAAAAGCTAAAACGGATGATCGGGCAGACGCTTGGGGCAGAATGAGGTTAGAAATGTGAAATAGGAAATGAAGGGCGGCGCGCAATAATGGGAAGCGCCGCTTTTTTGTTGGAATGAGTGGCTGGTGACTGGTGACTAGTGACTAGGAGACTAGATGAAATCAGACTCTCGTACCTCATCTGTCTTTCATACCGCCAGTGCCCTATCCGCCCCTACGGGCACCTTCCCCTCGAGGGGAAGGCTAAATCGGTACGGCGAAGCCGCCACTGCAACCCTGAAGTTTGAAAGCGGGGATTGGGTTTACGAAACTCTTCCCCGCTGAGCAGCCCCTTAGAGAAGGGGCGCGCCAAAGGCGCAGGATGGATCCTCGTGGCGGTTTGAAAACCAATGTGAAGCTATCCGTCTCACATACATGTCATTTTGAGCGAAGCGAGAAATCTTCTTTGCAGACCGATAAACGAAGGATGTGTGAAAGAAGAAATACGTAGCACCAAGGCGTTGTTTCCCTGTCCATGTTTATGTGATACTGACCTGAGCGTAATAAAGACCCTCGGTAGCGCTTTCGATGACGATACGGGAAAGGGATACCCCCAAAAAAGTTTGAAAGCAGGGGGGGGACTAGTGACTGGTGACTAAGAGACTGGGAGACTAGAAGTGAAGTGGTAAACTAAAATTGGACACAGAGGGGGTAATCTTTAGACATACAGTG
>ERZ1673722.1079-NODE-1079-length-29796-cov-7.185501_pt1 | contig 29796 bp, 26 predicted proteins | sample MGYA00580222_ERZ1673722 | MGnify/ENA primary metagenome ERZ1673722 (study PRJEB41218, sample SAMN15661750) | gut metagenome | host: Homo sapiens | place: Canada: London | collected 2015-08-20/2019-03-30 | study: EMG produced TPA metagenomics assembly of...
CATCTGGAGCAGGGCGGACAGATCGTCATGAACGAGGCGGACGAAGGCTACGTTTATCTGGACAGCCATGAAAAATGGCTGAAGGCGCTCGAAAGCGAGACGCTTCCGTTCACAAAGGCCGTACTCTATCCCTCGCACGATATTTCCGATCTGCTGGTCAGCCGCCTGAAGCACATGGGCAGCTTTGAAATCGCGCCGTCCGTGATGTTTGGCGGCGAGCTGCACAATATCGAGATCAACCGTCGCGGCGTGAACAAGGGGCAGGGACTGCGCTGGCTCGCAAAGGAGCTCGGCTGCACGATGGAAAATCTGGCCGCGATCGGCGACAGCGACAACGATCTGACCATGCTGCGCGCAGCCGGACTGGGCATCGCGATGGCAAACAGCAGAAAAAACGTTCGTCTGACAGCGGATGCCGTGACCGGCAGCAACACGGAAAACGGCGTCGCGCAGGCGATCGAGCGCTATATTCTGGAGGAAAAGCTATGAAAAAAGCAGTTGCGATCGGTGAGCTGCTCATCGACTTCGTGCCGCAGCAGAAGGGCTGCGCGCTCGACGAGGTGCAGCAGTTCGAGCGTGTGGCAGGCGGCGCGCCCGCCAATGTTGCGACGGCAGTCGCGCGGCTCGGCGGCGAGGCGAAAATGATCTCGCAGGTCGGCGAGGATGCCTTCGGCACGCACATTCTCAAGGTTCTGCGTGCGGCAAATGTGGACATTTCCTCGGTTTTCCGCACAAATCGCGCCAATACGGCGCTTGCCTTCGTCTCGCTCGACGCGGCGGGCAACCGTGAGTTCTCCTTCTACCGCAATCCCTCAGCCGACCTGTTCCTTGACGAAAAACAGATCACGCCCGAAATGTTCGAAAGCTGCGCGGTCCTGCACTTCTGCTCGGTCGATCTGGTCGATTATCCGGTGCGCGGCGCACACCGGCGCGCCATCGAGCTTGCAAAGCAGGCCGGAGCCTTCATCTCCTTCGACCCGAACGTCCGCCTGCCGCTCTGGAGCAGTCCGGCGGACTGTCAGGCGGCAATACGGCAGTTCCTGCCCTGTGCGGATCTGGTCAAGCTGAGCGATGACGAGATCGAATTCGTCACCGGCTGCGCCGACGAACGGGCGGCAGCGGAAAAGCTGTTCGCCCTCGGCGTCCGCATGGTGGTCGTGACACGCGGCGCGAATGGCTCGGCGGCGTATACGCCGTCCTGCCATGCGGAGACCGCGACGATCTCCGTGCCCGTCACGGACACGACCGGCGCCGGTGACTCGTTCATCGGCTCGTTCCTCTATCAGCTGACGCGCGACGGCGTTTCCGCAGACGAGCTTGCCTCGCTTTCCGAACAAACGCTCGCAGAATTTCTGCGCTTTTCCGCACGCTGCGCCTCCTTCACCGTTCAGCACAGGGGCGCTGTCATGCCGACGCAGGCGGACCTCCGCGCGGCCTGTCCCGGCTGAACGCCGCATCCCGTTCTGCATTTTCGCTGAACGGGATGTAATTTTATACATTTTTGCGTTTTTCCTTTACTTTTTCGCCCGCATCGGGTATACTGTATGAACATTTTACCGGCAGCATCACCTGTTTCGCTGCCGCAGGAAAGGATCGCCATGTCAAATAAACTTCGCGGCAAAGGCCTGCTTCTCGTAGGCTTCACCCTGTTTTCCATGTTTTTCGGGGCCGGAAACCTGATATTCCCGCCGTTTTTAGGCGCTGAGGCCGGACAGAATGCCTGGGCGGCTCTCGCCGGCTTCGCGGTCAGCGCGATCGGCCTGCCGATTGCCGGCGTCATCGCGGTCGCGCGCGCCGGGAATCTGGGCGCACTCGCCTCGCGGGTGCATCCGCGCTTCGCGCTCGTGTTCACGATGCTGATCTACCTGTCCATCGGCCCCTGCCTCGCGATCCCACGCACGGCGAGCACCTCGTTTCAGATGCTCGCGCCGCTCATCGGCAGCGAGGGCAGTCATCAGCTGCTCTATTCGGCGGTTTTCTTCGCCGCGGCGTTCGCAGTCGCGCTCCATCCCGAAAAGCTGACCGACCGTCTCGGGCGCGTGCTCTGCCCGACGCTCATCGTTCTCATCCTCGTGCTGTTCGGCGCCTGTCTCGTGCATCCGGTCGCGCCGCATTACGCCTCCCCGGCGGCTGAATATCAGTCCCTGCCCGCTCTGAGCGGCATTCTGAACGGCTATCAGACGATGGACACACTCGCCGCGCTCAACTTCGGCGCGGTCATCGCCCTCAACATCCGCACGCGCGGCATTGATGAGGAAAGCGAGGTCCGACGCGGCACGATCTCCGCCGGTCTGATCGCCGGAGCGCTGCTGCTCGCCGTTTATTCCATGCTCACCCATGCGGGCGCGCTGTCCGGCGCGGCCTTTCCCGGCGGCGCGACCGGCGCGGACACGCTGACCAGCCTCGCGCTCGGCCTGTTCGGCCGGGGCGGTCAGATGCTGCTCGCAGCGATCTTCGTGATCGCCTGCTTCAACACCTGCGTCGGCCTGATCTCGTCCGTCGGCCAGTATTTTCACGAGCTGCTGCATCTCCCCTATCCTGCCGTTGCCGCCTTTTTCGCCGTGACGAGCATGCTCATCTCCAATCTCGGCCTTGCCGGCATCATCCGCCTGTCCACGCCGGTCCTGAACGCCGTTTATCCGATCGCCATCGTGCTCATCGCGCTCTCGTTCGCCCCCTTCGCCGCGAAAAAGTGCGCGGTCTGGCCGCTCACGATCGCCTGCACCGCGGTGCAGAGCGTGTGCGCCGCCCTGCCGCTCGGCCCGCTTTCCTCGCTCGCGAACGCACTCCCGTTCTCCTCTCTCGGCTTCGGATGGCTGCTGCCTGCCGCCGCCGGTCTGGTGCTCGGACTTGTGCTCCCCCAAGCAGAACAAGCATAAAAAAGACCTTCCGCCACGGTTTGTGAACCGCTGCGGAAGGTCTTTTTCTGCTGTCAAAAACTGCGGCGTTTTCGGCGCAGCCTATTTTTTCAGGAGTGCGCGGCGGCGCTTGTAATCCGGCATGTACTGCCCGACGAGCGCCCAGAAATCCGGTCCGTGGTTTTTATGAACGATGTGCGCCAGCTCATGCACGACGACGTAATCGACCGCCTCCTCGGAGTACTCCATCAGCCGCCAGGAAAAGCACAGACTGTTTTTCCCGCTGCACGAGCCGAACCGCGTCCGCGCAGCGGTGATGCGGATGCCGGTCGGGCGCAGCCCCATGATCGCGGAATAGTGCCGCACCTTCGGCGGTATTTCGCGCACCGCACGCTCCGCCAGTGCACGCGCCCGCGCTTCATCCGGCTCGGGATGCGCCTCGGCAAGCGTGCGCTGATGCGCGAGCGCACGCGCGATCCAGTCCGCGTGCTCGGACACAAAGCGGTCGATCTCGCGCTTTGCAAGGCGCAGCGGCGCTCGGACGATGACGCGGCATTCGCGCGTCACCTGCACGCTCAGCGTTTTCCGCCGCGAGCGGACGAGTTCATACTCCGTCATGCGCGCTCCCCTGCATCGAGATGGCGGTTATAGCAGAACATCGCGACCGATACGCCGCAGATCACGATATAACCCAGCACGCTCAGCCCGTCCGGTATCTGACCGAACATGAAAAAGCCGAGGGCTGCGGAGAACAGCACCTGCGTATAATCAAATACCGAGATCTCCTTGGCCGGGGCGTGCAGATAAGCGAGCGTCACGCCGAACTGGCCGAGCGTTGCCGCCGCGCCCGCGCCCATCAGGCACATGAACTGGGCGAACGTCATCGGGTGGAAGTCCGCAATGACGAACGGCAGCGCCGTGAGCGAGGAAAACGCAGAGAAAAAGAACACGATGCGTGCGCTTTTCTCCTTCCGCTTGCTCAGCGCGCGGACAAAGGTATATGCCGCACCGGCGCCCATGCCGCCGAGCAGACCGATGACCGCCGGAAAGGCGTCCGCCGAGAAGCCGGGCTTGATGATGAGCATCGCGCCGCCGAACGCCGCGAGCACGGAAAGATACTGCCAGATATTCGCGCGTTCCTTGAGCAGGAAGAGCGAGAACAGGATCGCGAAAAACGGTGACATTTTGTTGAGGATGTTCGCGTCCGCGAGGACCAGATGGTCGATGGCGTAATAGTTGCAGAAGATGCCGAGCGTGCCGCAGGTCGAGCGCAGGATGAGCAGAGGAAGGTTGCCCTTCTCCCACTTGAAGCCGCATTTTTCGCGCCTGAGCACGATCACCGCGACCGCGACTGCGACCAGATTGCGGAACAGCGATTTCTGTGTGAACGGCAGATCGCCCGCGAGGCGCACGAACGCCGTCATGAGCGCGAAGCCGAACGCCGAGAGCATGATATAGCCGATGGCCTTGCTCTTGTTGGAAAGCATAGCTTTCTCCTCCCCTTTTTTCTGCTGCGGCAGTGCGACGCAGCATTTGCTTTTGTTCTTTTTTATTGTATCACGCTCAGCCTGCTGAGTAAAGGCATTCTCCTCGGAGCTTGCCGGCGGCGGACTGCTGCACCGTGCTGCGTGCGCGGGAACGCATTTTTCACCTTCATTTTTCCTGTTTTTGCCTTCTTTTATGAAAGCGCTTACATTTGGTTTTCCGCAATAAATTGCGAAATCCATGTCCTCCCGCCCGCTTTACGCGAACTTGATTTGCATTAATTCTTTGTTAATACTGCACAAAACACCGGTAATAAAATGGCGGTGTATGTAAAAATTGTCGTTTTCCTCTTGCAAAGCGTGCGACAAGATGCTATGCTGAAGTCAAGCCAGAGGAAATGAAAAATCCGAATATTTTCCGGTTGGAATTTGTGAAAACAATGTAAGCGTTTGCATAGAATTGCAAGGGAGGCGAATTATGGATACCCCAACGATATACGATGTTTCCCGTCTCTCCGGCGTTTCCACCGCGACCGTTTCCCGTGCCTTCACCGCGCCCGACCGTGTCCGCGAGGAAACACGCCGCAAGGTCCTCGCCGCCGCCGAGGCGCTCGGCTATCAGCCCAGCGCGATCGCGCGGGCCATGGCGCGGCAGCAGACCGACAAGATCGCGTTCCTCATCTGCAAAAAGGACGCGACCATCCTCGACGAGTTCTATGCGGGCATCTGCGAAGGCGTGATGCGGCGCGCAAACAGTACCTCCTACCAGCTGCTCATCTCGACCGCCGCCGACTGGCAGCGAACCGGGCAGAGCAAGCAGATCGAGGGCGTCATCCTCGCAGGCGACGCCGAGCCTTCCCTCATTTCGAGCTTTCAGCGGCAGGGCGTCGCGGTCGTACTCGTCAATCACCGCGCGAGCGGCTTCGAGCTGCCGAGCGTGGTCGCGGACGAGCAGAACGGCGCACGGCAGGTCATCGACCACCTCACCGCCTACGGCCATCGGCGCATCGCGCTCCTTGCCGGACGGTTTTCCTCTTACATCACGAGCGTCCGCTACAACGCCTTCCTCACCGCCATGCAGGAGCACGGCATCTCGGTCGACGATTCGGGCATCGTGATGTGCGGCCGCGACGTCGAGAGCGCGACGCAGGCATCTGTCGAGCTGCTCCGCCGCCCCGAACGCCCGACTGCGGTATTCGCGTTCAACGATGTGCTCGCCGCCGGCGTCATCAAGGCCGCGACCCGACTCGGACTCCGCGTCCCCGATGATGTCGCTGTCGTCGGCTTCGACGATTCCTCCTCCTGCACGCTGCTCACGCCCGAGCTTTCCTCGGTGCACGTGGACTGCCGGAGGATGGGCGAGATCTGTCTCGAACAGCTCACCGCCCTGCTGAGCGGCGACACCGAAGTGCCCCGGCTGACGGTCGTTCCCGTCTCGCTGCGCACGCGCGCTTCGTCCATAAGATTGTAATGATGCAGGAGACGCTTTCCTGCTCGATAAAGGAGGAGATCATGTGAAACGTAAAAAGAGGATCGGAACGGCTGCGAAGGCGGTCGGATGTGCAGTTCTGCTGATGATCTCGCTGTTCCCGATCTACTGGCTGCTCGCCATGGCGATCCGTCCGACCGACGAGATGAGAGGCCATATCGCTCTTATCCCGCAGTCGCTCACCGGCATGCACTTTGCGCAGCTGTTCACCTCGGAAAACTTCGGTCAGGCGATCATGAACAGCCTTCAGACCACGTTCGGCTCGCTCATCATCTCGCTTCTCGCCGGCATCTGCGCGGCCTACGTCATCGCGCGACGCCGCTTCCGCTTCGGCCTGAAAAAGCCGATGACCTACTGGGTCCTGCTCGTCCGCGTGCTTCCCCCGGTAGCCTTCACCATTCCGCTCTACATCATGTTCAACCGTCTGGGTGTCCTGAACACCAAGCTGCCCGTCATGCTCGCCTGCGTGCTCATCAACGTACCGCTCATCATCTGGTTCCTCATCAGCTTCTTCCAGGATCTGCCCGAGGAGATTGAGGAGAGCGCGAAGGTCGACGGCGCGACCGAGTGGCAGCTGTTCTGCAAGATCGTGCTCCCGCTCGTGGCGCCCGGCATCGCGGCGGTCTCCATGCTCAGCTTCATGTATGCCTGGAACGAATACACCTACACCGTTATCTTTACCCGCATCCCGGCCAACAACACCGTTCCCCTCGCGCTCGCCCTGCTCAACACCGAGGACAACCTCACGAACTTCGGTCTCGTCGCGGCAGGCGGCGTCATCTCGGTCATCCCGATCACCCTGTTTGTCATCTTTGCGCAGAACTACTTGATCTCCGGACTGTCAAGCGGCGCTGTCAAAGAATAACAATACCGCGGCTTTGCCGCACCGATCCACAAAGAGAGAGTTCCAGAGAGTTATGATTGGAGGAAAAATCATGAAACGAAGATTACTGGCAGGCGCACTCGCAGCTACAATGGCACTGAGCATGACCGCATGCGGCTCCGGCGGCGGCTCGTCCGACACGCAGGGCAGCGGCTCGTCCGACGGCTCGCCCACCACGCTCAACCTCATCCTGCGCGCAGGCGCATATGCAGACGTCATCAAGGAGTGCCTCCCCAAGTTCGAAGAGGAGCACAACGTAAAATGCGAAGTACAGGAGCTTTCCGAGTCCGACCTGTATTCCGGCATCGCCCTCGACGCCATCAACCAGAAGGGTTCCTACGACCTGTGCATGGTAGACGGCTCGTGGATGGCTGAGTTCACCGAAAACGGCGTGCTCGCCAACCTGTCCGACCTCGGCTACGAGCTCGACGACGACATCATCCCGGCGACCACCTCGATCTGCTATGTCGGCGACGACGTTTACCTCGCTCCCTACTACGGCAACGTTACCGTCCTCATGCTCAACAAGGAGAACGTTAAGGCCGCAGGCTACACCGCAGACACCATCGAGTCGCTCGACGACGTGCTCGCCGTCTGCGAAAAGGCAAAGGCCGACGGCAAGAAGGGCTTCATCTACCGCGGCGACAGCCAGAACAACACGGTAGTCGACTTCCTGCCGATCCTGCTGAGCTACGGCGGCTGGGTCATCGACGACAGCAACAAGCCGACCGTCAACACCCAGGAATTCAAGGACGCCATGAACTTCTACCTCAAGCTCATCGCTACCGGCGAAGCACAGGTCAAGGATGACCTCATCGCATCGGTCGACACCGGCGCCGGCACCATGGGCATCGGCTGGCCGGGCTGGTACACCCCGACTGCTGATTCCGCCGCGGACTACATCGCCCTCTCCGGCGCAGTATCCAAGGGCGGCGAGACCCACAACGCGAACGTTTACGGCATCTGGACCATCGGCATCCCGGCCAACAGCCAGAATCAGAAGCTCGCAGCCGAGCTGCTGACCTACCTGATGGACAAGGACGTTCAGAAGTCTACCGTAGACAAGGGCGGCGTTCCGTGCCGTTACTCCAGCCTGCAGGACCCCGAGATCCTCAAGACCTATCCGCAGTACGAAGTCGTATGCAAGGCGCTTGAAGGCGGCGTTTACCGTCCGGTCATCGCAGAATGGACCCAGTTCTACACCATCCTCGGCACCGAAATGGACAATATCATCAACGGCGTCAAGACCGTTGACCAGGGACTTGCTGACGCACAGTCTCAGCTGGAGACGCTGATGGCAGGCTGATGCCCCATCTCCCCTCCCTTTCTATGAGGCCTATCGCCTCGATTAACGGATGAAGAGCAGCCGGGTGCGGCTCACAGACCGCTGCACCCGGCTGACTTTTTCCTCAACCTCCCGGAATTGCGAGGCCAGAATTATGAAACGAACCCACACCAAACTCAATACTGCCGAGGGCCAGACCAAACGCTTCGGTGTCGGCATGCTTTCCCCGACCGTCGTCATCCTGCTGATCATGACGGCCTATCCGCTCATCTTTACCTTCTTCTACAGCTTCACCAACTACAACCTGCTGCGCAATCTGCGCTCGCCGGCCAAGATCACCTTCTTCCAGAACTATGTCAAGCTGCTCAAGGACCCCTATTTCCAGCAGTCCATCTGGAACACCGTCAAGTTCACCATCTTTGCAGTTATTTTTGAGATGCTCATCGGCTTTGCAATGGCACTGTTCGTCAACAGCCTGCACAAGGGTCAGAAAACCATGCGTACCCTGCTGCTGCTGCCTTATCTGCTGCCGACCGTTACGGTAGCGCTGAGCTGGCGCATGATGCTCTCCCCCAACTACGGCATCGTCAATCAGGTCCTGCAGGCGCTCCACCTGCCGGTCTTCAACTGGTTTTCCGATATTCGCACGGCGTTCGGCATGCTCGTCCTCATCGACGTATGGCAGAGCGCACCGTTCGTGTTCCTGCTGCTGTACGCAGCGCTCCAGAGCGTTCCCCAGGGTCAGTATGAAGCCGCGCGCATCGACGGCGCGAACTCACTGAAGATCCTGTTCTACGTCACCATCCCCAACATCAAGAACAGTCTTGCGCTCTGCGCTCTGCTGCGCACCATCGACAGCTTCCGTCTGTTCGACAAGGTAAACCTGCTGACCGGCGGCGGCCCCGCCAACAGCACCTCCACCATCACGCAGTACCTCTACAACTACGGCATCAAATCGCTCGACTTCGGCTTCGGCAGCGCCGGCGCCATCGTCATGACCATACTGGTCCTCATCCTTTCCAGCGTTTACATCAAACGCGCGATCTCCTGACTGCCTATGAAACAGGATACTACCGAATTACGGCTCACCTTCATCAACGTGGGCTACGGGGAAGCGATACTCATCGACGCCCCGGACGCGGCCCGGCCGGACGGACGCTTCTATGCGCTCATCGACGGCGGCAGCGCTGCGGACAGCGAGTTCGCCGACCGCACGAGCGGCCGCATCCGCGCAGAGGAGTATCTCGCCCCGCTTCCGCGGCTCGACCTCGCGGTCAGCACGCATATCCACGAGGATCATCTCTGCGGTCTGCTCCGCGTGTGCCGCGATCATCCTCCCTCTGTGCTGCGGCAGACCCTGCCGCCCGGCTTTTACCGCTCGCTTCATCCGCTCGGCGACGCCTCCGCGCGCAATCTGTCCGAGCGTAATTTTCTCGCGGCGCTCGATGACTATCGGAAGCTGTGCGCCCTTGTCGAGCAGCACGGCGGCTGCATCGAACAGAGCCTTGCGGGCGATACGCTGACGCTCGCGCCCGGCCTCACCGCCGAGGTGCTCGCCCCGTCGGGGGCACACGCCGACGCGCTCACTGCGTCCATGCAGGAGCTTTACCGCACGCCGCAGGGCGTGCCGGAATTCCGCGAAAAGCTGGATGCGCTCGACGCCTCGATGAATAATTTCAGCTTGATCCTGCGGCTGACGTTCGGCAAAACCCGCATTCTGCTGCCCGGCGACACCAACCGCGCCGGCTACGGCGGCATACCTCCCGAAAAGCTCGCCGCCGACCTCTTCAAGGTCGGCCATCACGGTCAGCTCGACGGCGCGGACGCGGCGCTTGTAAATGCAGTCCGACCGCGGTTTTCCGTCTGCTGTGCATCGAGCGACCGCCGCTACAACAGTGCTCACCCCGACACCATGCGCCTGCTGAAGGACAGCGGCGCCGAACTTTACTTTTCCGACTGTCCCCCCGTGGATGGTCAGTCCATTCCGCCCCACCGGGCACTCGAATTCACCATCTGTGCGGACGGCGCGTCAAGCGCCCGTTATCTTCCCTGAGCGTCCGCCGATGTACAAGAGAAGGAGCAAGACATGGCTGAAGTAATCCTTAAAAACATCAAAAAGGTCTATCCGCATCAGGATGGCAAAAAGAAGAAGAAAAAGGGCGCGGAGGAGCGCAGGAGCAACCTCACCGTGACCGACGAAGGCGTACTCGCCGTGCATGACTTCAATCTTTCCATCAAGGACAAGGAGTTTATCGTTCTCGTCGGCCCGTCCGGCTGCGGCAAGTCCACCACCCTGCGCATGGTTGCAGGTCTCGAGGAGATCTCGGGCGGCGAGCTGTACATCGACGGCACGCTCGTCAACGACGTTGCGCCGAAGGACCGCGACATCGCGATGGTATTCCAGAACTACGCGCTCTATCCGCATATGACGGTCGCGGAGAACATGGCGTTTCCGCTCAAGCTGCGCAAGGTTCCCAAGGAGGAGATCGCGCAGCGCGTCGCGCAGGCTGCGAACATCCTCGGCATCACCGAGTACCTCGACCGCAAGCCGAAGGCGCTCTCCGGCGGCCAGCGGCAGCGCGTCGCCATCGGCCGCGCGATCGTGCGCGAACCCAAGGTCCTGCTCATGGACGAGCCGCTGTCCAATCTGGACGCCAAGCTCCGCAACCAGATGCGTGCCGAGCTCCTTCAGCTGCGCCAGCGCATCGACACCACCTTTATCTACGTCACCCACGACCAGACCGAAGCGATGACCCTCGGCGACCGCATCGTCATCATGAAGGACGGTCTCATCCAGCAGATCGGCACGCCGCAGGAGGTCTTTAACCACCCGGCGAACCTGTTCGTTGCCGGCTTCATCGGAATGCCGCAGATGAACTTCTATAACGCCGAGCTCGTACAGGAGGACGGAAGGTATGCCGTCGTCCTCGACAGGGCAAAGGTTTTCCTCTCGGATGAGAAGCAGACAAAGCTCAAGAAGAACGGCGTAAAGCCCGGCCCTGTCACCCTCGGCGTGCGCCCCGAGCACCTGCTGCTCACCGGCGACCCGAACGCGATGGTCTGCGGCACGGTGAACGTCAGCGAAATGATGGGCAGCGCGGTCCATCTCCACATCTCCGCCTGCGGCACGGATACCATCATCATCGTGCCGACCGCAGAGCTTGAAAACGCGAACAACTACGCCATCGGCTCGGAGGTTTCGTTCACCTTCAGCGGCACCACCGCTCACCTGTTCGACCGCGAGACCGGACTCAATCTTGAAGCCTGACCCTAACCTAATACCTCCCTTTTTCGTTTTCCGGTCTCAGTCCGGGCCGGAAAAGGCAAAGACCCCGCTGCGGTTTTGTGCACCGCAGCGGGGTTCTTCTTTATGAGACCGGCGCCGCAAACAGGCTGCTCTGCCTGTCTGTGCCGCCGAACAGCTCGTTATACTGTACAGTCTGATACTGTCTGATGAGATCGGTCATTTCTGTCGTCTCAAGGTGGCTGTATGCGTTGCCCTCGCTGTCGAAATAGCCGGCAAACGTCATCGCCGGAATGGTCTTCGTCAAATTCCAGAGATAGGAGCCGAACGCGCTCGTCTGAATGCCTGCGTCGCGCAGAACGTACTGCGCGAGGAAGTTCAGGCTCGTGATGCCCGGCTTTTCGCCAGTCAGCGGATAGTTCGCCCAGATGACGAACGGCACCTTGAACTTATCCATGTACTGCTCCATGGTCATGCCATCCTCCGAGACGCCGTAGGCCATGTCGAGAAATTCCTGTTCGACCGACGGCTGATGGTCGCCGAACATGACGATGATGGTCGGCTCGGTCTGCTGCTCGAAATACTCGACAAGCTGACGGAACGCCTCGTCGGTCTTGTTCGCAAGCGTCAGATACTGCTCCGCCTTGGGATACGCTCCCGGCGCATCCTCGACGGTCACTTCGGCCGGATAATCCTCGACCGTATACGCGCCGTGGTTCTGGATGGTGACATTGAACAGGAAAAGCGGCGTGCCCTCCTTCTTGTGCTCGAACTCCCAGATGACCTGCCTGAAATCCGAGTCATCGCTGACGTAGCCGTGCTCATCGGTCTGCGGAACATCCATATCGTCGCCGCACTTGAACGAGTCAAAGCCAAGGCGCGGATATGCTATATTGCGCTGCCACGAGGTCTTTTCACCCGGATGGAAGGCGCGCGTTTCGTAGCCGTATCCCTTCAAAAGCGTCGCGAGCGAGTCGGACGCGCCGAGGATGTACTGCTGATACGGGATGCTGCCCGACGGCAGGAAGGCCATCGAATCGCCCGTCAGAAACTCAAACTCACTCGTGCTCGTGCCTGCGCCGAACACAGAGGTATAGGCATGACCGACGACCGCGTTATCCAGACTTTTGATGTAATCCATCGTGCTCTCGCTCAGCGTTATGTTGCCGAAATCCTCGAAATCTGCCCAGGATTCGTTCATAATGGCGAGGATGTTCGGGTGCTGCGCCGAAACCGCGGGCAGCGGATCGGCTTTCGCTCCGCTCACGATAGCCGAGACGGTCTCCGGCGCCGTATCCTCCGGCTGCTCGACCTCCATGAACTCGGTATTGCGCAGAAACTCCGCGACCGCGCCGCTCGAGCGGTATACGCTCGTTTGGTCCCAGACGTCGGTCTTGACGCCGAACAGGCCGAGCAACTGCGGATGCAGCACCGGAATGAGGCAGATCGCACCGGCGAGCACCATCATCATGCGGCGGCGGAAGCCGCCGGGTGCGACGCGGAAGCGGTCCTCACCGTACTGATGGCGCAGGCTCCACGCGAGCACCACGAGCAGGATGACGCCCACGACCATCTCCCAGGTCACCGCAAACTGATAGCTGTCCGCGACAGCTGCGGCGGTGCCCAGCGCGGAGAAGTCCCACGGCAGGATGGGCGTGCCGCGGAAGTTCGAGACAAAATAATTTGCCGTACCCCACGCGCCTGCCAGCAGATGCAGCAGCACGCTGAACCGCGCGACATGGCCGAACAGGCCGCACGCGAGCCAGTAGACCGCGCCGAGACAGATCCAGTTCGCAAGCGCCGCACCGGGATTGATCTCCCACGGCATCGCACCGAAAAAGAACTGCATCAGCCAGAATGCGGTGAGCGGCGAGATCAGCAGCACAAGAATCCGCTCCCTGCGGCAGCGGCTCGCCTGCTTCCATGCCGTCCTCCCCTGCGCCGCAAGGTTTTTCACCCGGCGTGCTAAGGATAAAATGAGTTTTTTCATACATTTCTCCCCGATTTTTCACAGTATGTCAAGTCGTAAATTCTATCTTCCACAAGTGCGAAATTATACACGAAAATCAGAGAAATGTCAAGTTTATGTAAAAATGAACCTGTAAAAAGTGACAAACCGGAATGCAGCTTTCTCCCGTTCGGACAGGACTTTCCGTACATTTCCGACATTTCGCCTCGGAAATGCGGCAAAAAGCGGCGCTTCCGCGCCGGGATTTTTTCGCAGTTTGCACGAATTCAAATGATTTTTTCGTCTAACTGACGATTTTTCGCGCAGAATTTTTCCGCAAACGCAACAAATCCCCGTGATCTTACGATCACGAGGATTTATATGGCGGAGACGGAGAGATTTGAACTCTCGCGCCGATTTCTCGACCTACTCCCTTAGCAGGGGAGCCCCTTCACCAGCTTGGGTACGTCTCCATGTCAAGTTATGCAGTTTTCGTGGTTTTTCCTGCCCGTTTCAGCTAAATAAAAAATTTGGCGGAACGGGTGGGATTCATTTTCTGCGGAAAATCCACGGCGGTTACAACATGCCACCGGCATGTTGCCAAGAGCCGCCTTTCGAATCCCAGACTCACCCGGTTCCATAAATGGCGGAACGGGTGGGATTCGAACCCACGCGCCCTTTCGGACAAACGGTTTTCAAGACCGCCTCGTTATGACCGCTTCGATACCGTTCCGTGTCTTGCCCGATAAGCAAGATTTATTATACAGCATCAGACGTCTTATGTCAACTCTTTTTTGCGAATATCTGAAAAGAAACTGCCCGGAGCTTCTGCTCCGGGCAAAACGGTGCTTATCCGTTCAGCTTTTCCCGCCATTCCTTTTCCCTGAAGCCGGGAAGCGCGAAGTCCTCCCCGATGAGCAGCGGACGCTTGACGAGCATGCCGTCGGTCGCGAGCAGCGCGTACTGCTCGTCCTCGCTCATTTCGGGCAGACGATCCTTGAGGCCGAGCGCCTTGTACTGAAGGCCCCTCGTATTGAAAAACCGCTTGAGCGGCAGACCGCTGCGGCGGTGCCAGCCGCGCAGCTCCGCCTCGGTCGGGTTGTCCGTTTTGATGTCGCGCTCCTCAAAGGAGATTCCCTGCTCTTCCAGCCATTTTCTGGCCTTTGCGCAGGTCGAGCATTTGGGGTAGCATACGAAAAGCATATGGTCTCCTCCTCATTCCGCGTGATCTGCGTTTCTCGAGCACAGCACGAAAAGCTGCGCGAGCACATAGATGCAAGCCGCTGCCGACAGGCCGCTGCGCAGCAGCATCTTGCCCGGCCACGCGACCGAGGTCACGCCCATCAGACGAGCGAGGCCGTAACCGCCGAGGTCGGAGAACGACATGACTGCCGCGAGCGCACCGAACAGCGCGAGCAGCATCGGCTGCGGACGGCCGTAGAGCAGACGCGCGATCTGGTAGAACGCGAGCACGAGCATGACGTCCGCGAGCAGGCCGAACGCAAACAGCGGCAGGCGCGGGTCGGTGCAGGTCATGCGATAGTTGACGAGCAGGTGCAGTGCGCTCCAGAACAGCGGCAGCAGCACGCATTTCGCCGCATCCGACGTCATGTAGGACGCGCCCTGCGCCTTGGTGAAGGCGATCATGCACACGCCGCTGCCGATTCCCGTGATCGAGTAGACGATCTCGAGTACATGCGACCACAGCGCCGCGCCTTCCTCCTGCGCGGTAAAGGTGAAGCAGAGATATCCTGCGCTGCCGGCGATGAGCAGCAGCCCGGCGATGACGGCTGTCATGCGGAACAGCGCGTGATCCGTGCCGAGCAGCTTTTCAAACGGCACGCTTTCCCTATCGCGCAGCGGCGCGGCAAGTACGCCGTACAGCACGGCGCACAGCACGAAGAACACAGCGCAGACCCATACCCACGGACTGCCTGCCGTCGGCAGACCGCTGTCAACGTCAAAGCCGTTCAGCAGATGCAGCGCGCGCAGGCCGATGCCGGGAATTGCGAGCGCCGCCGCTGCCAGCGGCAGAAGCTTCGTTTTATTCATTTGGTCGTTCCTCCAGTAAAAAGCTCGTTTTCCTGCTGCCGCGTGCAGCAGGCGATACCGTGTTCAGTATAGCACATTCTCCGGCCGTCGGCAAGCAAAAGGACCGCACAGTGTGCGGTCCTTTGAGATAACATTTCGCGGAAGTCTTTAGAAACGGCTGTTCTTGGGCATATTTGCGGCTTCCTGAGCGGAAAATTCGGTGTTTGCCGGCGTTTGCTTCTTCATGCCGAACTTGAGCAGGATCGGCGTGACGAGCGTGGTGACGATAACGACCAGAACGATCGGCGGGAACATATGCGGATCGATCAGGCCGGCCTGCTCGCCCTTCTGCGCAACGATCAGCGCGACCTCGCCGCGCGATACCATGCCCAGACCGATGGAGAACGCATCGTAGGCCTGGAAGCCCATCAGCTTTGCGCCGAGGCCGCAGCCGACGATCTTGGTCAGGATCGCGATAATGGTCAGCGCAACCGCGAAGCCGAACATCTGGACGGTCAGGCCCTCCAGATTGGTCTTGATGCCGATGGACGCGAAGAACAGCGGAGAGAACAGCATATAGCCGAGCACGTTGGTCTTGCTTGCGACATAGTCGCGCACATCAGCCAGCGAGCAGAGGACGATGCCGGCGAAATATGCGCCGGTGATGTCGGCGATGCCGAAGAAGCGCTCTGCAACGTAGCTCATCAGCAGTGCGAACGCAACCGCATAAATCGCGATGCGGCGGTGCTTGTGCCATTTCTGCTCCATCTTGAGGAATGCCTTGTACATGATCAGGCCGACGACTGCAACGAATACGAAGAACGCTACAATGCGGGTCAGAACGAACAGCGGGCGTACCGAAGGATCGGTCAGCGCGCTCAGAATGGTCAGGACGATGATGCCCAGAATATCGTCGATAACGGCCGCGCCCAGTATCGCTGTGCCGACCCGGCTTTTCAGCTTGCCCATCTCGCGCAGCGTCTCGACCGTGATCGAAACCGAGGTTGCGGTCAGAACGACGCCGATGAACGCCGCCTTGAGCATGTTCATCTTATCGCTCGGGTTGTTGTCGAACACAAGATAGCATCCCATGCCGCCGAGAAGCGGTACGATGACGCCGATCATTGCAATGATGAACGAGGCGAAGCCGGTCTTTTTCAGCTCCTCCAGATCGGTATCCATGCCCGCATTGAACATCAGAATGATAACGCCGAGCTCAGCTGCCTTGACCAGGAAGTCAGTCTCGCCCACCCAGTTGAGCACACTCGGGCCGACCAGAACACCGGCGATCAGTGCGCCGACGACCTGCGGCATGTGAACTCGTTCGCTCGTCAGACCGAAAACTTTCGTCGACAGCAGGATGATCGCTATCGTCAGAAGATAATCGTAAGACATTATTTTTCCACCTTTCTGCCTGAGAAGCGGCGGCGGTGAACCCCCGTTTCTCTTATATTTATCGGCGCGGCTGTCACAGTTTCTCTCAGCTGGCCGGTCGTGCGCACGGTCTGCTGTTCCTCTCGGCCGTGCTTCGGGGATGGTACGCGGACGGCGGTCTCCGGTCGCTGTCGGTATCTCCCGATTACCTATATAATTATACATCTTTTTTGCAAAACAGCACGTTAAAATACCTGAAATTCGTCCGTTGTTTTGTACGAAAAAAACAAAACCAAACTCGCTCAAACTGTGCGTTTTTTTCGTCATTCACATTATTTTGCCGTTTTTCATCTAAACACGCCGTTAAGAGCGCAAAAAACACCTCTGCCGCATCAACAGAAAAAACGCTTCTAAAAATACCGTATTCCCCCAGCGCAATAGAAAACTGCCCCCGTCCGGGTCTCGGACGGGGGCAGAAATCTGTCGATAACGTCAATTCTATACTGAAGCAGCTGCGCGCGTGCAATAGAAATCGTACAGCGATTTCATCGAAACCGGGGGCGTGTACCTCGGTTTTGATACCTTAAGAGAGAGAAAGTTTCCGCACGGAAACTTTCGGACGACTCGTGTTCTGCACAGTCAGAACACAGATTGTCGGAAAAACGATAGTTTTTCGACAGTCTCTTACCGGCCGAACGACTTCAGCGCGCCGTACATTTCCGGACGGCGGTCGCGGAATACACCCCACGAGTGGCGCATCTCGCGGATCGCGTCGAGGTCGAAGGTGTGCGTCAGCACGCCCTCGTTTTCGCGGTCGGCCTGCTCGACGAGTGCGCCGGTCTCGTCCGCGATGAACGACGAGCCGTAGAAGGTCAGCGAAGAGGACTGCTGCTGATTATCCTCGCTCGGCTGAACGGTCTCGGTACCGATGCGGTTGGCTGCGATGAGCGGCATGATATTCGCAGCGGCATGACCCTGCATGCAGCGGCGCCAGTGCGGCATGGAGTCGCAGTCGAGGATGGGCTCCGAGCCGATGGCAGTCGGATAGAACAGGATCTCCGCGCCCATCAGCGCCATGCAGCGCGCGGACTCCGGGAACCACTGATCCCAGCAGATGCCGACGCCGATCTTCGCGTAGGCAGTGTCCCAGACCTTGAAGCCGGTGTCGCCCGGGGTGAAATAGAATTTTTCCTGATAGAAATGGTCGTCCGGGATGTGCGTCTTGCGGTACTGACCGAGAATAGAGCCGTCCGCGTCGATCACCGCGACCGTGTTGAACGTGGTGTTGCCGACGCGCTCATAATAGCTGACCGGCAGGACCACGCGAAAATCATGCGCGATCTTGCGAAGCTCGCGCACCGCCGGATTTTCCTCCAGCGTTGTCGCGAGATGATAGTTTTCATAGCTTTTTTCCTGACAGAAATACCAGTTTTCGAACAGTTCGGGCAGAAGGATGATCTGTGCGCCCTGCGACGCCGCCTCGCGCACCTTTTCCATCGCGTTTTCCAGACCGTAGGTCATCTGCACCGCTGCAACGGTTACTTTACTCATGTTATCTGCTCCTTACTTTTTCGGGATCTGCTGCGTGATGCAGTGAATATTGCCGCCGCCGATGAGAATATCGCGCGCCGGGATGGCGACGATCTCGCGCGTCGGGAACAGCTTCCGAAGGATCTCCTGCGCCCGCTCGTCGGCCGGATCGCCGAACGCCGGCATCACGACCGCGTGGTTCGCGATGTAGAAGTTGACGTAGCTTGCGGCAAGGCGCTCACCCGGCGTGCGCGTCGGTTCGCCCTCACACAGGTCAAGTCCTTCGCATTCCTCTGCGGTGATCGTGACCGGCTTCGGCAGCGGCAGTCTGTGCACCTTGATGCGGCGGCCCTTCGCGTCGAGCTCGGTCTCGAGCACGGCAAGGCTCGCCGCCGACAGCGCGTACTGCGGGTCGTCCTCGTCGTCCGTCCACGCGAGCACGACCTCGCCCGGCGCGGTAAACGCGCAGACATTGTCCACGTGCTCGTTGGTCTCGTCGTTGTAAATGCCGCGCGGCAGCCAGATCACCTTGCTGACGCCGAGATAATCGCACAGTACCCGCTCGATCTCCGCCTTCGTCAGGTCGGGGTTACGGCCGGCGCTCAGCAGGCACGCCTCGGTAACGAGCGCCGTCCCCTCGCCGTCCGTATGGATGGAGCCGCCCTCGCAGATAAAATCGCGCTTGTCGTAAACGTCGTCCCCAAGCAGGTCGCAGAACTTGCGCGCCACGCGGTTGTCGTTCTCCCACGAGGGATACAGGCCGTCCACGTTGCCGCCCCATGCGTTGAAGCCCCAGTCGATGCCGCGGCGCTCGCCGCGGCTGTTTACGACGAAGGTCGGCCCGACGTCGCGCGCCCATGCGTCATCCGTCGCCATCACGACGAGCCGCACGCGGTCGGGAAGCTGTGCGCGGGCGTTGTCGTACTGTCCCTCCGAGCACAGCACGGTCATGCTCTCGCTCTCGGAGATGGTCTCGATGACGCGCAGGAAGGCTTTGCGCGCCGCATAGGCGCCGTACTGCCAGCTGTCGCCGCGCTCCGGCCAGATCATCAGACAGCCCTCATGCGGCGCAAACTCCGCCGGCATGTAAAATCCGTCCTGTGAAGGTGTGGTATGCAATATCTTCATGTTTTTTATACTCCGATCCGCTCATGGGCAATACCGCACAGCGGTACTGCCTGTGATTTTTCGCTACCCTTAGATTACATCATTTCTCCCGTTCCTGCAACGCCTGTCTGCGCTTTTTCGGCTTTGGCGCAGGCAGTTCCTCATACATCGCGCCGATCAGCTCCGTCAGAAACGCCCTGTCGTCCACGTTCCCGACGAGCAGCATCGGCCTTGCGCCCTCATACGGCAGCTCACGCAGAGCCTCCGGCATGCGGCTGACCGCCGCCGGGACCGGTTTGACGAGCAGCCGGTCGTCGTAAATGCCGCCGATCACCCTTCCGCGATAGTAAAGGATGTATTCGCCCATCATCGCGCGGTGCGTGATCTCCTCGAGGCCGGAAAGCTGTCCCAGAATGAACTCCAGATATTCCCTGCTCGATGCCATGCTTCTCTCCCCTTCCCTGCGTTCTGTCTTTATCTTATCATACTGCTCCTCCCTCCGCAAGACCGTCCGGAACAGCCGCCGATTTCGATTCCGATCGTTCTGCTCCGGCTGTGTTGCAAAAAAATCGTTTTCATGTTATACTGTTTAATAATATGAATGCGAACCGCCGCACGCACACGGCGGAAAATCTACAACAAAGGGGGCCGTGCACTTTGAAGATCCAGGAAAGCGCGGAAAACTATCTGGAAGCTATTCTTGTTCTCATGCAGAAGAACGGTCAGGTGCGCTCGATCGACGTAGCGCATTATACCGGCTTCTCCAAGCCTAGCATCAGCCGAGCAGTCGGCCTGCTGCGCGATAACGGTTATGTTTCCATCGACCAGAACGGTCTGCTCGGTTTGACCGAGGCGGGTCTCAAGATCGCAGAGACCATTTACGAGCGTCACACCGTACTGACGGCATTTCTGACCGCCCTCGGCGTCGATCACGAGATCGCTGCGGAGGATGCCTGCCGCATCGAGCACGTTCTCAGTCCGGAGACCTTCGAAAAGCTCAAGGCACACGCCAAGGAGTACATCGAAAACAAGCAGTAACACCGCAAACCCACGGCCGGCCGCAAGGCCGGTCCTTTATCTTTATGAGGAGGCTCTTCATGCCGCAGACGACCGAAATTCTGCCGAACGGCTTATCGCTTTTACAGGACGACCGATTTTTCAAGCTCGGTCAGGACAGCGTCCTGCTCTCCGCCTTCGCGAAGATACGCAGGCGTGCCAAGGTCCTCGACCTCGGCTGCGGCACCGGCGCGCTCGCGCTACTCTGCTGGCGCGAGGACCTCACCGTGACCGGTCTGGAGATACAGCAGGACGCGCTCGACCTGTTCCGCCGCTCGATCGAGCGCAACCGGCTCGAAAACGTCACAGCGCTGCACGGCGACCTGCGCCATATGCGCACGCTCCTGCCCCACGGCAGCATGGATTACGTCATCTGCAATCCGCCTTACTTCGGCCGAAACACCGGCGCGGCCGCCCCTTCGGCCGAAAAGCGCACCGCCCGGCAGGACATCTGCTGCACGGTCGAGGAGGTCGCGGTCGCGGCGTCCTTTGTCCTGCACACCGGCGGCAAGGCGGCCTTTGTGTTCCGTCCCGAACGGCTGTGGGTGCTGCTCGAGGCGCTCAGCCGCGTCCGTCTCGTCCCCAAGCGCCTGCGCTTCGTTCACCAGAACGCGCTCGCCGTTCCGAGCGCCGTGCTCGTCGAATGCCGCAAGGGCGGCAGCGCGGAGGGCCTCAGCGTAGAGCCGCCGCTGCTGGTCGAGAGCGAGGAATATCTGAAAATCTACGGCAAAACCGGCAGTTCGGACTGAAAAACACCTGTCCGCTGCAATCATTTCATTTCTGACGATCCCGGAGGGATTCCACCATGTCTACACTCTACTTAGTCGCAACCCCGATCGGCAATCTGGGCGATCTTTCTCCCCGTGCACGCGAAATCCTCAGCACGGTCGACTTCATCGCCGCCGAGGACACGCGCGTTACGCAGAAGCTGCTGACCGCCTGTGAGCTTCCCCGCAAGCCGATGATCTCCTATTATGAACACAACCGCCGCGCACGCGGTGAAGTCGTGCTCGAGCGGATGCTCGGCGGCGAGACCTGTGCGCTCGTGACCGATGCCGGCACGCCGGCCGTCTCCGACCCCGGCGAGGATCTGGTCGCGCTGTGCGCCGAGCACGATATTCCGGTCATCCCGGTCCCCGGCTGCTGCGCTGCGGTCTGCGCGCTCGCCGCAAGCGGTCTGCCGACCGGGCGCTGGTGCTTCGAGGGCTTTCTTTCCGTGAATAAAAAGGCGCGGCGCGAGCATCTGGACGCACTCGAGGGTGAAAAGCGCACCATGATCTTCTACGAAGCGCCGCACAAGCTGTGCGCGACACTGCGCGACCTTGCCGCCGCCTTCGGCGAGGAGCGCCGTCTGTCGCTCTCGCGCGAGCTGACCAAGCTGCACGAGCAGACGCTCCGCATGACGCTCGGCGAGGCAATGCGCTACTTTGACGAAAATGCGCCGCGCGGCGAATTCGTCCTCATCGTGGAGGGTGCGCCCGACGAGCCGGAGACCGAGCAGAGCGAGGAGGAGCGTCTTGCCGCCGCCGCGGAGGCTGTGCGCCGCCGCATCGAGCAGGGGCAGACCCAGAAGGACGCCGTAAAGGCGGTATCCGCCGAGGTGGGCGTGAAGAAAAATGCGCTGTACCGCTACGTGCTGGAAAACGAATAAGAAAAAACGGGCGCAGACAGAATGCTTGTGCCCGTTTTCTTTCTCAATGTCTGCACAGCGGACAAAATGTTCACACAACGAACAAATTGAAACCGTATAATAAATACAACAAACGATAGCAAAGGCGGAATTCTTATGTCTACTATACTCATCGCAGACGACGAGGCGCGCATCCGCCGGCTCGTCAGCGACTTTCTCAAACGCGACGGACACACCATCCTCGAGGCGGCCGACGGCAAAGCAGCGCTCGAGCTGATCGAAAACCGCCGTCCCACGCTCGACCTCGCCATTCTCGATGTCATGATGCCGGGCATGGACGGCTTCGAGGTGCTGCGCGAGATACGCGAGCAGGAAAACGGCGAAAAGCACCTGCCTGTCATGCTGCTGACCGCACGCGCCGAGGACGCCGATCAGGTGCGCGGTCTGGAAGGCGGCGCGGACGATTACGTCACCAAACCCTTCTCCCCCATCGTGCTCGCCGCGCGCGTGCGCACTCTGCTCAAGCGCGAGGGCCGCGCAGCCTCTCCCCTCGAGATCATCGGTCTCCTGTCGGTCAACGAGCTGCGCCGCGAGGTGCTCGTCGAGGATCAGCCGGTCGACCTCACGCCGAAGGAATACGAGCTGCTCATCTATTTCAAGAACAACCGCTCGATCGCGCTTTCCCGCGAGAGCATCCTGAACGCCGTCTGGGGCTACGACTACTTCGGCGACCTCCGGACGGTTGATACGCATGTGAAAAAGCTGCGCGCCAAGCTCGGCTGCTGCGGCTCGATGATCGAGACCGTGCGCGGCTACGGATACCGCTTTGAAGGATGAAACTGAAACCGCATTCCATTCGATTCAAGTTCTTCTCAGCCATCAGTCTCGTCGCGCTCATGTTCATCGGCATCCTGCTGCTGCTCAATCTGTTCTTTTATCAGGATTACTTCATGATGACGCGAAAAAGCAGCCTGTGCGACGCCTTTGACACGGTCTGCGGCAGTTATGACGGCGATATGGACGACATCGTGACCCTACTGGACAGCTACGAGAGCCGCTCGGCCATCCGTCTGGCGGTCGCGATGGACGACGGCACCGTGCTCACCTCCTCCTTCCTGCACGACCGCGGCGACCATGCCGCGTCGGACTTTGAGTTCGGCATGAACGAGCAGCAGTTCCGCAGCATCGCGGTCCTCGTCTCGGTCATGCAGAACGAGGACTGGTCCTCGCTCGCCGAGCATCAGTACCGCTTTGCCAATATCAGCCTGCGCGACAACGACCAGTATCTCTGTCTCATCGGCTCGCTCGACAAGGACGAGGGCCGCTACCTTATCGCCTATATGCCGTTCGCGTTCATCGAGCAGAATTCCTCGCTCAACCTGGTGTTCCTGCTCATCGCCGGCGGCTGTGCGCTGCTCATCTGTCTCGGCATCGCGTTTTTCTTCTCGCGCGAGTTCACGCGCCCGCTCGTCTCCATGGCGGCGCTCGCCGACCGCATGAGCGAGCTCGACTTTTCCACCCAGTACACCGGCAAGGGCAGGCGGGAATCCGACGAGGTCGAACAGCTCGGCCAGTCGCTCAACCGTCTCAGCGCCTATCTCGAGCAGGCCATCGGCGAGCTCAAGGAGTCCAATGATCAGCTTGCGCAGGAGGTACGCGAAAAGGAGCGCATCGACAATATGCGCCGCGAATTCATCGTCAACGTTTCTCACGAGCTGAAAACACCGATCGCCCTCATTCAGGGCTACGCCGAGGGTCTGACGGCGGGTGTCGCGGACGACCCTGAGGACCGCAAGTTCTACTGCGACACCATCGCGGACGAGGCCGGTCATATGAACCGCCTTGTCATGCAGCTGCTCAGCCTGTCCAAGCTCGAGCTCGGCGCGGAACAGACATTCTATGAAGAGATCGACCTGCACGAAATGTGCCGCGACGCGGTGCAGAAGACCGCCGTGCTGTGCGAGAGCAAAAACCTCAGCGTGGACTGCGCGGACACGCACGTCACCGTGCGCACGGACAGCGGCCTGCTCGAGCAGGTGCTCATGAACTACCTGTCCAACGCCATCCGCTACACCGCCGAGGGCGGAAGCATCGTCATCTCCGCCGTCCGAAACGGCGGGCGCACGCGCCTGACCGTTTTCAATGCAGGCGAGGGTCTGCCCGAGGATGAGCTGCCGAAGATCTGGGAGAAATTCTACCGCACCGACCGCGCTCGTACCCGCGAGGCCGGCGGCACCGGCATCGGTCTGTCGCTCGTCCGCGCCATCGCAGATACGCTGCACGGCGACTGCGGCGCAGAGAACGTCCCCGGCGGCATCGCGTTCTGGTTTGACATACCGGACGCACCGCCGCAGACAGAATAAGCGCTTTATCGCAGCAAAAAACCGCCTTTCGGCGGTTTTTTTGTTTATACAATAATTTTTACACTGCTGCCGCTGCCGTTTTTATCCTTGGTGATGACAAGCTGACGGTCGATCTTCTCGCGGAGCTCTCCCACGTGCGAGATGATGCCGACCAGCCGTTTTCCCTCGGCAAGGCTGCTGAGCGCATGGATGGCCTGCGCGAGCGACTCCTCATCGAGCGAGCCGAAGCCCTCGTCGACGAACATCGTATCCAGACGGATTCCGGCCGCCGCCGCGGACTGCACCTCATCCGAAAGGCCGAGCGCGAGCGACAGCGAGGCCTTGAACGACTCGCCGCCCGAGAGCGACTTGACGCTGCGCTCCGAGCCGTTATAGTGGTCGATGACATCAAGCTCCAGACCGGTCTTGGACTGCCTGTTGTCCGATATGCTGCGGCGCTTGAGCTCGTACTGACCGCCCGACATGACGAGCAGACGTCCGTTTGCACGCTGAAGGATACGATCAAAGAAGGTCATCTGGATATAGGTTTCGAGCGTGATCTTGTCTTTTCCGGAAAGTGTGCCGTTCGCCGTCTGCGACAGCATGCTCAGCCAGCTATACTCCCGTTCCAGCCGTTCCAGCTCGTCCGACTTGCTCCGCACGCTCGCAAGTGCAGTCTTATTGGTGTTCGCCCGGCTGTGGAGCGTGCGCTGCCGCTCGAGCAGGGAAAGTCGCTCGACTGCCAGTGCATTGCCCTGCTGCCGCTGTGCCTCCTCGTCGATCTCCTCGCCGCCCGCAAGCTGCGCCTCCAGCTGTTTTGCGCCGGCTTCCAGCGCGATCTGCTCCTTGCGGCAGGCCTCGAACCGCTCCTCCGCCGCCTTCCGCGCCGCAGCCGCCGCGTCCATCTCCGCTTCCAGCGTCTGCCGCTGCTTTTCCGCCGCAGCTACCGACGGGAACGACAGTCCATCGCGCAGTCTTGCGTTCTGCTCTCCGAGTGCGCCTTCGCGGCTTTCCGTCCGCGCCAGCTCCTCCCGTCCGGCATTCATCGTCTGCTCCTGTCCGCGCAGTTCGCTTTCGCGCTGCGGGATGAGCAGTGCGAGCGTTTTCCTGCGTGCAATGCCTGCGTCGAGCGATGCCAGCTGCGCCTCCAGCGCCGCGAGCGCCTGCTCTGCCTCCGCCCGCTCGGCGGCGATGCGCGCGGCAGCGTTTTCCATGCGGCAGCCCGGCAGGGCCTCCGCAAGCTGACGGCTGAGCCGTTCTGCAAGCTGCTCCTGCTGACCGCGCAGACGGCTCAGCAGGTTTTCTGCCGCCGAAGCCGCAGAGCGCTGCTCTTCCTGCTCGGCGGCAAGCCGCTCCAGTGCCTTCTGCTGTGTCTCCATACTGTGCCCCAGTGCTTCGCGTGCGGCAAGCTGCGCGTCCAGAGCGGAAAGCTGCCGTGCGGCATCTGCACCCTCCTGCCGCGCCTTCTCCTCACATACGCCCAGCTGCGCCTCTGCATTTTCATAGGCCGGCTGCTCCGCCAACGGCTGCATCTGCGCGATCAGCTGCTGCTTTTTCTCCGTGAAGGCGGCGTTTTTCGCGCCTGCGTCCAGGCTTTTCGCGTGCGCCCTCTGCTGTGCCGCATCGCGCGCCTGCTCCGCTTCGCGAAGCTGCTCCTCGGTCGGGGCGTGGCCGGGCGCGTGCGCCGGCGCCGGATGGTGCACCGAACCGCACACCGGGCATGGCACGCCCTCCGCAAGCTCGCGCGCGAGAATACCGGCCTGCGCGTCAAAGAAGGCGCGGCGGCTCTCGCTGTATGCTGCATCCGTCTGCTCCGCCGCGTTCTGCGCACGCAGATACGCCTGCTGCGAGGCAAGCACCGCCTGCTCCGCCGTCCGGCACTCGCGCAGCAGCGCGTTCAGTGTGCGCAGTTCAGCTTCACGCTCCTGCGTTTTTGCCTGCTGTGCGCGCAGCTTTTCGCGCTCTGCATCCAGTCCCGCGCCCTGCTCCCACGCTTCGCGGTCTGCCTTCAGCGTTTCGGTCTGCGCGGCAAGCTCCGAGGCAAGCGCTTCCTGCCGCTGCTTTCGGACTGCAAGCTGTTTTTCCGCGTCCGCGATCTCCTGTTCGCCGCGCCGCTGCGCCTCGACATCCTCCGTCAGCGCCTTGAGCGCGGTTTTGCGGTCGAGCCTGCGGCTCCTTTCGCCAAGCAGACGCTCTCGGTCAGCCGCAGCACTCGCAAGGCTCTCATGCTCCTGCTTCCATGCTGCAAGCTCCGCGCTCTGCGCCTGATGCGTGCGCTCCTGCTGTACGAGTGCACGGCGTTTCGTCTCTATGTCAGAAGCAAGGCTGAGGCGTTCCTTTTCCGCGTTTTCAAGCTCAGCATAGCGCGGCAGCTCGTTTTCGATGTCGGCAAGCGCGCGCTGACGCGCTTCCTGCTGCGGCTGCTTCGCCTGCTCGGCGGCAAGCGCCGCTTTCGCCTGTTCGGCCTCCCCGCGCTGCACCTCCTGCTGTTTCCGATTTTTCTCGAGTGCTTCGCGCATCTTTCTTCGCTCGTCCGCCTTGATAAGCCGCGCATTGACCGCACCGATCTTCTCCTCCAGCACCTCAAACTGCCGTGCGCAGGCCGCATCCTCCGCTTCGTCGCGGTCAATGAGCGTTTCGAGCAGCTCCACGGTCTCCGCGAACGGGAGTTTTCCCTCCTTCGCCTGCTGCGCCTTTTCGCGGAGCATATCACCCTCCGCGCAGACGATGCCGCCGATATACTGCTGTACGCTTGCGCGCGCCGCCTCACATTTTCGGTAAAGTGTGTTCGCGCTGTCCTTCAGACGGTTTTGCAGCACCTCATAGCAGTTCGTCTTGAAGATCTTGCGGAATATCTCCTGCCGGTCCTTTGTTTCCGCTGTCAGCAGCTTGAGAAATTCGCCCTGCGCGATCATGGCGATCTGCGAAAACTGGCTGCGGTCGAGGCCGATGATCTGCGTCAGTTCTGCGTTGACCTCTTTCGGCTTGTCGAGCACGCGTCCGTCCGGCAGATGCAGCTCCGCCTCGGCTCTCTGCTTTGTCATTTTGCTGCCGCGTCTGGCAGGGCGCTCGTATTCCGGGTTTCGTCTGACGGTGTAGACCTTTCCGCCGCAGGAAAACGTCATTTCGACGAAGGTCGGCGTTTCGGGAGACGCATACTTGGAACGGAACATGGATGTATCGCGGTTCGTGCCGCTCGGCGCGTCGTACAGCGCATAGGTGATCGCGTCGAAGATCGTGGTCTTGCCTGCGCCCGTATCGCCGGTGATCAGGTACAGACCCTTCTCGCCCAGCTTTTCCAGATCGATCTCGGTGTGTCCGGCATACGGGCCGAATGCGGACAGTGTAAGTTTCAGCGGTCTCATCTTTCTTCCTCCCAGATGCTCGCGATCAGCTTGTCTGCGAACGCCTGCTGCTCCTCGCTCATCGGCGTTCCGTTCTGGCTCTCATAGAATTCACCGAACAGGGTGAGCGGCGGCTTCTGCTCTGCCCTGTCCGCGCCCTCGATGACGCCGCCCGCACGGGTGCGCGCATTGTCGTAGTCAAGCCGCATCAGATTCGGGTAGACCACGCGCAGATTGCTGACGGCGTTCGGAATATCCTCTTCATCGGTGAGCGTAATGTGCAGATAATCGTTCCGGAACGGCTTTCCCTCGTAATTCTCGCGCAGCATGAGCGTGTTATACGTGCCGCGCAGCTCGGACATATCGCGCCGCGGCACGAGCGGCACTGTGCGGATGCCGACGCTGCCCTTCTCTCCCATTTCCACCACGGTGACGGATTTTTTGTGGCTGACCTCCGAGAAGGAATACTTGAGCGGTGTGCCGCAGTAGCGCACGGTCTCGCGGCCGACCTTCTGCGGGCCGTGGATGTGACCGAGGGCGACGTAATCGAAATCGTCGAACACGCAGACCGCCACATTGTCCGTGCCGCCGACCGAAAGCTCCTCGGACTCGCAGGGCACCGCGCCCGCGACGAACTGGTGCGCGACCAGCACATTGCGGCGCGCCGTGTCCACGTTCGCCGCGCGGAGCACCGCCGCCATCGCGTCCGTATAGCTTTCGATGTCCTCATCCGGGAAGAAACGCCGCACCTGCACCGGCTTGAGGAACGGCAGCAGATAAATATCCACCGGGCCGTGCTCGTCCGACAGCGTCAGCGGCGTCAGAGAGCCGTCGTAGACCGGCGCGATATGGATGCCGGCCGCGTCCATCAGCCGTCCGCCGAACGACAGGCGCTCTGCCGAGTCATGGTTTCCGCTGATGAGGCAGGTCTGCACGCGGCGCGAGGCAAGCTGCACCAGAAAATCATCGAGCAGCGTCACCGCCTCCGCCGACGGGACGGATTTATCGTAAACGTCGCCTGCGATGAGCACCGCATCCGGCGCCTCGCTGTCGATAATGTTCAGGATTTCGCCTAAAATATACTGCTGATCCTCCAGCATCGAGCATTCGTTGACTCGCTTGCCGAGATGCAGATCGGAAAGATGAATGAGCTTCATTTTTTCAGTTTCTTCCTTTCAAGCCATACGGGCAGCGCCGCGCGGTGGAGACTGCGGCGCTGCCCATCGTTTTCTTAGCCCATCAGCATCGTCCAGAGCAGACTGAACGGCATGACGAGAAGGAGCGCCGGCATCAGATCGACGAGCGGCACGGGTTTGATTTTGGAGACGCGAAAGCCCGCCGCCATGGTCAGCACGCCGCCGCAGGCGGAAAGATCCGCGAACATGGTCGGCGTCAGCACGCCGGCCAGCAGCCGTCCTGCGCCGAACACGCACAGCAGGATGACACACTGCGGCAGCGGAATGGCGCAGATGGATTTTCCGAGCGTCGAGGCAAAGATGAGCGCCGTGAAGCCGTCGAGGACTGCCTTGGAGAACAGCAGCGACGGGTCGCCTGCGATCCCCTCGGTCAGCGTGCTGTACCAGCCGAAGCCCGAGCAGCAGAACAGCGCGACCGCCGTGATGTAGAACTCCATGTCGATGCCGTCTCCGCCGAGGTGCATCGCCTTCACCAGCTTATGAAAAAACCGGCTCGTCCACTGTTCAAGATGCAGCAGATGACCGATGGTGAAGCCGACGAGCAGCGCCAGAACCACCGGCGTCATCGCTGAGGCCTTGATGATGGAATTGATGCCGATGGCGATCGAGCACAGGCCGAACATGGTCGGCAGATGCTCCTTGAGGCTTGCGGGCAGAATGTGCCCAAGCGCTGAGCCGATCACGCCCCCCGCCAGCACCGATGCGCAGTTGGTCAATACTCCGATTGGCATTTGTGATAGTCCTTCTTTCTGATCGTGATTTATTTCCAGTATAATTATATTCTTTTTCAATTTTCGTTGCAAGACGCAAAAAGGCATTCCGCCATGCCGAGAGCAGCGGAATGCCTGAGATCGTTCAGCTTTTCAGAAATTCGAGCATGGTTTCCACGACCAGCTTTTTAAATTCCGGTGTATATCGTTTGTCTGGTACTCCTTTTGGCATAGCAAAGCACCCCATTTGCTAGATAGTATATCATACTGTCTAACAAATGGGGT
>ERZ1673722.1086-NODE-1086-length-29677-cov-17.392208_pt1 | contig 29677 bp, 22 predicted proteins | sample MGYA00580222_ERZ1673722 | MGnify/ENA primary metagenome ERZ1673722 (study PRJEB41218, sample SAMN15661750) | gut metagenome | host: Homo sapiens | place: Canada: London | collected 2015-08-20/2019-03-30 | study: EMG produced TPA metagenomics assembly of...
ACACTGTATGTCTAAAGATTACCCCCTCTGTGTCCAATTTTAGTTTACCACTTCATTTGACCCTGGATGAAAGAGGGGAAACGGATTCTATAGGTTCAAGAGGTTCCATGGGATTGGTATAGTGTACTATGTTGAATAGTCCGATACTATCGATATTCCAACACTTTCAGGCAATACCGCTGCGCAGCCCCCTCTCCCGATGGGGCGCTCCCCCGATGGGCTAATGCTATTAAGTTAAGGAAATCGTTAGCTACGTAACGTCGTAACGTCTTGCTTTCCTCCTCGGGGGAAGTGCCGAAGGCAATAGGGGCATGCTAGCGGTATAGCGTGCTATGTTGAATAGTCCGATGCTATCGATATTCCAACACTTTCATGCAATACCGCTACGTAGCCCCCTCAGCCCTTCGGGCAGCTCCCCCGATGGGGAGCCAAGAACGTTCTGCCGCTTAACTTAATAGCATTGCCCGATGGGAAGGGGACATTCCACCACTTCTCACTAAGTCCAGAAGTTAACAAATCACTATACTAGTCACCAGAAAGCAGAAGCGAGAAACGAGCGTTTGCACCTTCTCGTTTCTCGCTTTTGTGATTTCCAGAGAATAGGGATCACGCTGCGAATCCTGAACCTATCGACCTGAATCCTGCACCCTCAATTATTTCGCATACAGCTTAGTAACAACGTTCTTGCAGAAGTCCATCTGTTCTGCGATCATCTGGCCAAGGGCTTTGCTGTCTTTGAAGTCAATGACCATGCCCGCATTTTCATGGGCTTTCTTGACTTCCGGATCTTCCATGGTCTTCTTGAACGCATCTTCGTAGAACTTGATCACATTGTCCGGGGTGCCCTTCGGAGCGACGAGGGCACGCGCGGAGCCGTACCATTTATTATAGTAGCCGAGTTCGCCCAAGGTCGGTACATCTGGGAGCTGTGGGTCTCTCTTTTCCGCATAGACGCCGAGAACTTTCAGCTCTGCGCTGTCGCCTTTGATGAGTTTTGCCACATCAGCGACTTTCGCGCAGGAGAAATCGACTTCGCCCTGACGGAGAGCGAGGAGCTGGTCAGCAGTTCCGCCATAAGGAACTGCGTTGTATTCAAATTTCGCAGACTGTGCAAGGAGCTGGGCTGCGGTGTGATTCGAAGCCTGCACGCCATTCGTAGAACATTTCAGCTGTCCCGGGTTTGCCTGTGCATCTGCAACGAGTTCCTTCAGGCTGTTCCACTTCGCATCCTTCTTGACCACGACGACAGCCGTTTCTGTCAGGTGGTTGCAGATCGGGACGATGGACTTGTCCGTGAATGCAGAGCCTTCCATCTGCGCGAGCGTGGTGTAGGTCGGCAGGTTAATGAAGCCGATGGTCTGTCCGTCCGGCTTGGATTTTGCAAGCTCCGTCCAGCCGATCTTGCCGTCAGCGCCCGGTTTATTTTCGATGACGAGTGTCTGTCCGACATATTTCTTCGCGCTGTTCGTCAAGAGACGCGCGCCGGTGTCCGTGCCGGAACCCACCTTGTACGCCACGATGACCTTGACGTCCTTGGTTGGTTTCCACGCAGCGTCGCCTGCGGCTTTCTTGTCTTTGTTTCCGCAGCCGGCGAAAAGAATGCCTGCGGAAAGAACTGCGACACCGAGCAATGCCAGTTTCTTATTCATAGATTTCCTCCTTGCATCTTCCGAGATGCTCCCTCAAAATCGTGCAAGAGGATAGTCCGTCTTTCTGAAGGCTTCATCGCCCCTCTATTCTGTTGCACGTTTATCAGAAATATTTTATCATTCTGTTTTTTTCATAAACAACAGGTAAAGTGCTTGTAAAGCGTTTGTTGAACAAGTATACACTTGTTATTTGCATTTACTCGTGTCGCAGGCGATGTATATGAATGAAAGGCATTGAAGTCATAAGATGACTTCGAAAATCGGTATAGAACAGGTGCAAGGTTAGCCCTTGGGGCGTGGCATCCTTTGATTCCGGTTGAAAGCTTCGCTTGCATGAAAAATGAGAAATGGTAGTGCGACGCATAAAAATATGGAGGCGCGCGGAGTATAAATAGGGCGATGCCCTGAGCTGGCATTCCAGTCACTAGTCATGAGTCACCAGGCACTTGAATACCACTTTCGAGCATCGCCCCATATATATTCGCGGCGAAGCCGCACCATCATTTCTCATTTCGCATTCAAGCAAAGCTTTCATCCGCAATCAAGGGGGGCAGCCCCCCCTAAGGGCTACCCCTCTATCCTCACGCGCCGAAGAATATTTCCAGCCCGATCCCGATGAGGATCGCGCCGCCTAAGATGGTCGCCTTATCCGCGAGCTTCATACCGAAGCATTTTCCCAGGAAGAGCCCTGCGATGCAGATGGCGAAGGTCACGACGCCGATGATGATACTTGCGAGCATCGCTTTGGCGAAGGGGTACTCCGCCAAGGTGAAGCCGACGGAGAGCGCGTCCATGGAGGTCGCGAGCCCTTGGATCAGCAGGTAGCGGAAGCCCACGCTGACTTTGACGTCCTCTTCTTCCCCGGAGAGACCGTCGCGGATCATGAGCCCGCCAATGGCGACGAGCAGGACCAGCGCCGCCCATGGCACGAGCGGAAGCAGGACCTGAAAAAGATCGATGATCCAGTTCACACACACCCAGCCTGCCATCGGCATCAGCCATTGGAAAAAGCCGAAGGTCCCCGCGATGAGGCACATGGTGCGGAGGCGTAGGAAATGATTCGCAAGGCCATTCGCTAGTGAAACGGAAAAGGCGTCCATCGCAAGTCCCACGCCGAGCAGGACGCTGTTCAAAATAAATAAACCACTCATTTTTATCTCCCCGAAATGAAATTGGCTGTGCGGTTTGGGTAGCTGGGGACTAGTGACTGGGGACTAGTCACTTTCTCGCATTGTCATTTCGAGCGCAAGCGAGAAATCTTTTTCATTCGCGACCTGTCAGGCCATATCAGAAAACCTGCCTTTCGCCGGCCCTCGGGCATCGCCCTTTATAAAAATCGACGCGGAGCGTCGCACCTCTTAGCCTTCCCCATCGGGGAAGGGGGACCGCGGAGCGGTGGATAGGGTGCTTTCATAAATCGCCTGCTTGAGATACTCCTTCCCGCTCTCTTTCATACCGCCTGTGCCCTATCCGCCCCTTCGGGGCACCTTCCCCTAGAGGGGAAGGCTATTAAGTTAAGCGGCAGAACGTTCTTGGCTCCCCATCGGTGGAGCTGCCCGAAGGGCTGAGGGGGCTACGTAGCGGTATTGCATGAAAGTGTTGGGATATCGATAGCATCGGACTATTCAACATAGTACGCTATACCGCTAGCATGCCCCATCTCGCTGCGCTCGAAATGGCGTCTCACTGGATTTTAGCGTCGCTTCGCTCCTAAAAATCCAGTTCGCTTGCACATATTGCCTTCGGCACTTCCCCCGAAGGGGGAAGCAAGACGTTACGTAGCTAACGATTTCCTTAACTTAATAGCATTACCTAGAGGGGAAGGCTGCCGATACAAGACTACAGTCATCTATCATTGCAGCGCTCTGCGCTCCCTTCATTCCCCATCTTCCCATACGGGGTCTTTTCCCCACGAAAAAAAGACCCCGCGCACAGCTTAAGGAAGCACTGTTTCCATCGTTGCCAGATAGAATCAGAATTTCCTTGAAACTATACACGTGAGTCTCGCATTTTAAAGCAAGCCAGGCAGGATGTACGGGTCACTGCCAGTATGTTGACGGGCTCCACCGAAGTGGCTGCTACTCCCTCACTTATTTGAGAATGATAGCATGAAAAGCGTCCAGTGTCAAAGGGAAGTGACTAGTGACTGGTGACTGAAATGCAGCCTTTGCCATCTCTATTGCCCCATCAGACCCCGGTGAACTTCTTTGGTAATGAAATCAACGGGCAATCTACTCGATGAGTGAATCCCAGTCACTAGTCACTCATCCCCTCACATGTCTCTTCGGATGATGGAAAGGACGTCCTCCCAATCCCCAAACTGATACGGCGTCATCTGGTCAAGCTGCTTGCGGTCGGCGTCGGAGTAGCGGTCATAGATCACGGCGAAGTCGATGCCGGCATTTCTTGCCGCGGTCGCACCCGCCAGCGAATCCTCGAAGATGAAGCATTCTTCTTTGGAAAGGCCCATATCCTCGATGACCTTGAGGTAGATGGCCGGGCTTGGCTTGATCTCCGGCGCGTCTTCCTGCGTGTAAATCCTCGTGAAGCAGGAATCAAGCGGTGCTTTGCCGCGGATATTTTTATTTTCCTTCCGATATACTTCCATATTGCCGCGGCGCGTGGTGCTGGCGATCACGAGTGTCTTCCCGTCTTCCTTGAAAGCATGGAGCACCTCCGGTGCGCCCGGCTTGTAGTCCACGATCTCTTTCAGGAAATGCTGCGCTATGCGGTAACGCTCCTGCAGAATGTCCTCGGCCTGCCATGCGGAGGCATACATTTTCCCCAGATCTTCACAGTAAGAAAGATACGGTTTCTCCGCATCCCGATGCTCCTTCAGAAAACGCTCTCTTCTCTGCTGGACATCGCCCTCTGCCATGGCAGACCCGCCAAGCGTTTGGATCAGCTGGAGATCTACCTGATTCCACACGCCGACGGAATCGATCAGCGTCCCGTCCATATCAAAAATGATCGTTGACTTGTTTTCAAACATACATACTCCTTACTTCTTCAAGAATTTTTCGATGTCCGGATTCCGTTTGAGCGCGCAGAGCTCCTCTTCCGTCGGATAGACGGGGATGTCGCGGTCATGATTCACGAGACAGAGGAAGCCTAAGATGTCTCCCGCGTCCGCACGAAACTGATGCCACTGCCATGGCGGGATGGTGATGAAATCCCCTTCCCTGACTTCATGCACATCACTTCCAAGAAGCGCGTGGCCTTTCCCTTTGAAAATCAAAACGACATGCATGTGCTCATGCTTTTCCAGCGAAGAAAAGCCATCCTTCTCTACCTGAAAATAACGGAACTGCACGGGAAGGTCGGCTTCATTATCAAAGAGGATCTGCTTCGTCACATCGCGAAAGACCCTGGGATTTTCTTTATATATATGAGGCGTGATGCCCTCCCAGCCATTCGGCTGGCTGTGAAATTTATGGATCATGGATGTCCTCCTTATGGAATGGGTTCGGGGTTGGCCCGTGGGGCGTGATGCTCTTTGATTGCGGCTGAAAGAGGTTCAGCGGGTTCTGTAGGTTCTACGGGTTCAAAGGGTTTGGTGCGGCGCAAAAAAAATAGAAGCGCCGAGGAATTTTGATGGTGCTTCGCACGTATCGTCATCCCGAGCGAAGCCGAGGGATCTTCCTTGCAGAACCATTAGCGCAACAATTGCGCTATTTCAATCACCGCTTGCTTCCAATCCCTAATCCCTAGTCACTCATCCCCGCCCTTCTACTCAGCAAATCCTCGGCAGTCCCTCTCCCCGAAGCGGAAGAATGCGGCGGCGTCCGCCGTAGAGCGTCTCGAGATGCACGCCGCTGCCCATGCTGACACGCCCGATCTCTTCGGCCTCTTTCCCATACGGGAGCGCGCGGAGGATGCGAAGCGCGACCTCTGCCTCGGCGGCGGGGAGCGCGATCAGCATCTTGCCTTCGTTCCCCATCGTCAGCGGGTCAAGCCCAAGGATGCCGGAGAGCGCTTTGATTTCCTCTCTGACCGGCAGCGCCTCTTCGGAGAGTGTGATGGAAACGCCGGAGGCTTCTGCCAGCTCATTGGCAACGGTCGCAAGCCCCCCTCTCGTGATGTCGCGAATACTGTGGACGGGCAGCTTCGCCGCCAAAAGGGCTTCCACCAGATGATTCAGAGGCGCGCAGTCGCTCGTGAGCGTCGTCTTCATCTGCATGCGTTCCGTGAGGATGACGGCGTGATGGTCGCCCAGCGTCCCCGTGACGAGGATCGCATCCCCATCTTGAAGATTTCCCGCAGAAATCTCACAAGCAGGCGCACGATCGCCGAGACCCGCGGTATTGATGTAAAGGCCGCCCTTCCCTTCGATGACCTTTGTATCGCCGGCCACGATCGTGACGCCCGCCTCCTTCGCCGTCTCTGCCATGGAGCGGACGATCGGCTCCAATACATCGGTGGAAAGCCCCGTCTCGAGGATGAAGCCCGCCGTCAGGTAGAGGGGCCTTGCCCCCATCGAAGCCAGATCATTCACCGTCCCGCAGACAGAAAGCCGTCCGATGTCGCCCCCCGGGAAGAAGAGCGGCGACACAACGAAGCTGTCCGTCGTCATGACAGGCACGCCGGAGAGCGGCGGCAGCACCGCGCCGTCTTCCATACGGTCTAAGATGGGATTTGTCAGGTATTTGGCAAAGAGAGAAGAAATCAGCTTCCCCGTCTCCTCGCCGCCGCTCCCGTGGCGAAGTTCGATATTCATAAATAGATGCTCCTTGTTGATTGATCGTTGGTTTGAAATAGGTTTAAGGGTTCAAGGTTAGCCCGCGGGGCGTGCCGCCGTTTGAAAGCCTCGTTTGAATGAGAAATTAGAAATGAGAAATGGTGGTGCGGCGCATAAAATAATGAAGCGCCGCAGAATTTTGATAGCGCTTCGCGCCATCGTCATTTCGAGCGTAGCCGAGAAATCTCTATAGCAGAACGCTCATTGCCTGATGTGCGGCAGCACCAAGACATCGTTTTCCCCCGGCGCATACACGCTGATTTCCCCAGTGCAGTAGAGATCGAGGGCTACGCTCGGGATGACGATGCTGGAGAATCCTAATCCCTAATCCCTAGTCACTAATCCCTAGGCACCAGTCACGCAATCACTTCTCCCGATAGGTGATGCAGCAGGCACCCTCGGAGGAGACCATACAGGCACCGACGGGATGCTCGGGCGTGCAGGCGCGGCCGAAACAGGGGCATTCTTCACTCGTGATTCGGCCCGTCAGGACATCGCCGCAGCGGCAGCCGGCGGGCATCCTGTCTTCTGAGAGTCCCCAGCTGTCCGCATCGAGCGCGCGGTATTTCTCCCGAAGATAAAGCCCGGAGCCTGCGATCGTCCCAAGGCCTCGCCACACGGCATCCCCCCGGGTGAAAACGTCCACAAGAAGAGACAGCGCCTTCGGATTTCCCTCCTCCGTCACGACACTCGGGTACTCATTCCAAAGTCCCTTCTTTTTCTGCGAAGCCGCAAGCACGAGACGCGTCAGCGCACGCAGAAGGCCCACAGGCGAGAAACCGCCGATCACCATGGTCTCTCCTGTTTCTTCTGCGAGCTTTCTGAAGGGACGGCTTCCCGTGATGACGGCGACATGGCCGGGGCAGAGGAAACCATCGATGTGGCTTTCCCTCGAAATCAGCGACATCGCCCCCGGCATCGTTTTGAGCGCCGTCAGGAAACGGACATTCGGGATGTGCTCCTCATAGACCAGGCGGATGAGATCCGCCCAGACAGGTGCCGTCGTCTCAAAACCAACGGCGGCGAGGATGAAGGTCGTCTCGCGATCGGCGGCCGCCTTGGCAAGTACATCTTCCGGATTATAGAAGAAATCAACGCGCCCGCCCCTGTCGCGCGCACCGGAGAGTGACATCCGGCTGCCCGGGACGGCGAGGAGATCACCGAAAGCCATCACCTGATACCCCGGGGTAAGCGCATAGCGGACGAGCTTATCAATGTAGGATGTCGGTGTCACGCACACCGGACAGCCCGGCCCCGAGAGGAAGGTGATCTGCGGCGGGAGCATCTGCCGGATGCCCGAACGGTACAGCGCGGAGGTATGCGTCCCGCACACTTCCATAAGAGTCAGCGGCGGTCCGTCGTAGCGGGCAAGCCAGCGGGCAAGTTTGCGTTCTTCCATAAAAGGCTCCTTTGAGAAATATGGGGGAAGGGTTCAGGGTTCAGGGGTAGCCCATGGGGCGTGCTGCCTCTTGATTGCGTATGAAAGAGGGGGGAGCGGGTTCTACAGGTTCAGAGGGTTCAGCGAGGGTGGTGCGGCGCATCATCATAGGGAAGCGCCGCGGAGCTTTGCTAGCGCTTCGCGCGCATCGTCATTTCGAGCGTAGCCGAGAAATGTCTATAGCAGAACGCTCATCGCCTGATGTGAGGCAGCACCAGGACATCGTTTTCCCTCAGCGCATACACGCTGATTCCCGCAGTGCAAGAAAGATCCCTCGGCTGCGCTCGGGATGACGATACCAGAGAACCCCAATCACCAGTCCCTAGTCATCAATTCCTTCCCCGATTTCCTTGAACAGTGCGATCCAATTCTTTGCCTCATCCTTCTTCACGATCTGGATCGCCATGCCGGCGTGGACGAGGACGTAGTCACCGAGCTTTGCGGGCACCATGGAGAGGTTCACGCAGACCTCGGAGCCGGAGAAATCGACCATGCCATGCGTGCCTTCGATGGAGACGACGCGGCCGGGATATGCTACACACATAGGGATGCTCCTTTCGAAAATATAGGGTTCAGGTTGATGGGTTCAGGGTTAGCCCGTTCGTTGGGCGGTTCGTCCACTGATTGTGGATGAAAGCTTTGCTCGAATGAGAAATTAGAAATGAAGGTGGCGGCGCAAAAAATAATGAAGCGGCGTAAAGCATAAATAAGGCGATGCCCCAAGGTATCAGGAAGAACAGGTTTCTCGTTTGGGAATACCAAACATCGACCGCCTGACTGCGAATGACAAAGATTTCTCGCTTCGCTCGAAATGACAGCGCGAGAGAGTCCCAGTCACCAGTCACTAGTCACCAGTCACTACTCATTACCAAATAGTCCATACCATGCCTGTCCGAGCGCGATACCGCCGTCACCGGGCGGGACTTTTTCATTGGTATAGACAGAAAAGCCGCGCTTTTGAAGCGCTTCCCGCGCACGGGCGAGGAGAAGCTGGTTCAGGAAGCAGCCGCCAGAGAGGAGGATACGCGAGAGGCCGAAGTGCTCCGCCGAGGAGAGGATCATCTCAGCGATGGCCTCGTGAAAGGCGAGTGCCTTTTCTTCTATTGTACCATGGGACGCCAGCAGCGCGCGGATGAGCTCGCGGCCATCCCACAGGAGGCGGCCGTCCCGCTCTTTCCCTTCCCAGAAAATCTTCGGAGCGTGCGTGGCTGCCATCGCGGCGGCTTCCAGCGCCATGGGGCACTCGCCTTTGAAATGATTCTCCTCACCAAGCCCCAGCAGCGACGCCGCCGCATCGAAGAGACGACCCATGGAAGAGTTTTCTATCGTATTCACATGATGAGAGAGCGCAGCGCGGACGAGAGGCGCGCGCGGATCCTTCGACGGAAGGTCTGCCGCGGCCAGATAAGAGAGCGCGCTCTTCCACGCCTGTTTCATAGAGGCATCGCCTCCGATCATGGAAACCGGCGCAAGGTGTCCCACGCGCTGCATGGACGTCCCCTCGCAAAAGAGGATTTCTCCGCCCCAGATGCTGCCGTCCTCGCCATAGCCAGTACCGTCAAAGACGAAAGCGAGTGACTTCTCCCGCAGATGATGCTCCGCCATGACAGAGAGCGCATGGGCGTGATGATGCTGGACGGTATAAAAGGGAAGCCCCCTCTCTCTGGCTATTGTTTCTCCCATCATGCGGGACAGGTAGGCAGGGTGCCGGTCGGAAATGACCGCTTGCGGCGAAAGCCCCAGCAGCTCTTCCCAGTCCCGCTCCGTTTCCTGGAAGACCTCCTGCGATCGATCATTTCGGATGTCGCAGGGCACCTCGGCCGGATACAGCGAGCCGCCGCCCGCCAAGGCAAAGCCCGGCGCCATGTCCGCACCTGTCGCAAGGACCATGCCCGAGGGCGCGTCTCTCGCCACCGGTTCGGGGAGAAATCCGCGCGTCCTTCGAAGGAGCTGCGGATCCCTTCCCTGCCGCTGCATGACGCTGTCATCGGCGGGGCGCAGGATCTCCCTGTCATAGAAGAAAAGCCCTGCGATGTCTTCCTGTGCTTCGTAGTACGCCCGCGCTTCCTCGTCCTTACAAATCATCGGCTCGCCGCTCCGGTTCGCACTCGTGACAATGAGCGGCGCGTCTACGCCGCTAGAAAGCTGTGCATAGAATCCGGTCGAGGGCAGACAAATTCCCAGTCGCGGCACGCGAAATGCTACTTCAGGAAGCACCTTGCGCGCGGGCGCTGCCAGCAGGATCGGGCGCACGGGAGAGGTGAGCATTCCGACTTCTTCCTTCGAAAGTTCCGCCCACGCCTTCGCCATGTCGATGTCTTTCATCATCAGCGCGAACGGTTTCCCGCTGCGGTGCTTCATGCGGCGAAGAGAAAGCACCGTTTCCTTCTTGTCCCCGCGACAGACGAGCTGGTACCCACCCATGGCCTTCACCAGAAGGATCGCGCCCTCTTTCGCAAGACGGATCGCTTCTGCCATCGCCGCCTCTTTGGGAAGCGCGCCCTTTCTCGTCCATCCCTTCAGCTGCGGGCCGCAGTGCGCGCACGCGATGCTTTCCGCATGGCATCGGCGGTCAGAAAGGCTTTCGTACTCTTGTTCGCAGTCCTTGCAGAGCGGGAAATCCTTCATCGCCGTCCGCTCACGGTCATAGGGGAGCGCCTCGATCATCGTATAGCGCGGCCCACAGGCGGTGCAGGATGTGTAGGGGTAGCCATAGTGGTGATCCTTTGGATTTCTCATATCCGCCAGACAGTCTTCGCAGATGCCAAGATCCGCCGGAAAAAGCGGCGCGCGCGCCGCGCCGCCGCTTGAGATCGCGCGGAAATCGGGCAAAGTCGCATGGGATATTTCCTCCGCACGCAGTTCCGCGACCTCCACAGGCGGCCTCGCGGCCTGTATATCCCCCATGAAAGAAAGGAGAGCCTCGCGGCTCCCCTGTGCAATGATGGTGACGACGCCGCCTTCATTTCTGACGGTGCCTGTGATATGATGCCTCCCCGCCAGACGGCAGATGAGCGGGCGAAAGCCCACGCCCTGCACACGGCCAAGGGCAGTGATGCGATAAGTCAGCATGGCAGGCTCCTTTCAAATAATGGGTTTAGGGTTAGTCCGTGGGGCGTGCTGCCCTTTGATTGCGTTTGAAAGCTTCGCTTGAATGAGAAATTAGAAATGCGAAATGGTGGTGCGGCGCATAAAAATATAGAAGCGCCGCGGAGTTTTGAAGCTAGCGGTTTTCTCGTATCGCAAACCCAATCCCCAGCCACTAATCCCTAGCTACTATTTACGGGGCGATGCCCGAAGGCCTGCGGATAACAGGTTCCCCGTTTAGAGTTTCCAAACATCGCCCGCCTGACCGCAAATGACAAAGATTCGAGGGCTTCGATCGAAATGACGATACGAGAATCACATTTTCTAATCCAGGCACTCATCCCTAGCTACCAGTCACCAGTCACCAGCCACTAGTCCCTACTCTCCCGCCTTCTCGCAGATCCACTTCGCGGCCTCTTCATACCCTTCTCCGGTCTTTCCGCTGACCTTGAAGACGGGCGCGGTCTTATTCAGATGGCGGATGCCTTTCATGAAGAATTCTTCATCGAAGTCCAGATAGGGCATGAGGTCGACCTTGTTCAAAAGGATCATGTCCGCTTTTTCAAAAGCGAGCGGATACTTGTACGGCTTGTCGCTGCCGTCTGCCACGCTGACGATGAGGAGCTTCATGTGCTCGCCGATATCCAGCTCGGCAGGACAGACAAGATTTCCTACATTTTCGATGAAGAGGACGCCCGGCGCATCGAAATCCATGGTATGTACCGCGTTATGCACGAGCGGTGCGTCCAGATGGCAGGCGCCGAAGGTATTGATCTGCGCCGCCTTCACATGCTGCTTTCTGAGGCGCTCGGTGTCGATGTCGGACTCGATATCGCCTTCGATGACATAGACCTTGCGCGCGATGTACTTCATGAGCTGCTCGAGCGAGGTGGTCTTGCCCGTCCCCGGCGCGCCCATGACATTCACGGCGAAAATATTCCGTTCCGTCAGGTAATGCCGGACATGCTCGGCAATGTGATTGTTATGGGCGTAGATGTTCTCCATCACGCCGGCTTTGACCATATGCATAATTGGTTCTCCATTTTTCTTTACTATTTAATCGGCGAAGCCGCCACCACCATTTCTCATGTCTCATGGTTCTCGATTTCCAAGTCCACGCTCTCTATATAAAACTCTTTCCCGATCTCTGTCGGGGAGCCGTCGCCGCCGCAGCGGGGACAGGTGAAGGAGAAGCGCTTCCGTTCAAAAAGAGCGCCGCAGTGGTCGCAGCGCATCTTCGGCTTGATATCTTGGATCGTCAGGATCGCCCCCTCGCAAAGGGTGCCCTCGGAAATCACATCAAAGTACATCTGGATGGACTCTCCGATGAATCCCGAGTCTTCTCCCACGACGAGATGGATCGCTTTCACAAGACCGCCCTTTTCACGAGCGGTCTTTTCTGCGATGCGGACGATTTCCAGCGTCACCGGATACTCATGCATGGGGCTCATCCTTCTTCACGGGTGGACGCGGACGGACAGGGCGCACCGGAGCCTTCCCGGTGAGCGTAAGCACGAGGGCTTTGTCCTCGCCTTCCTCCCACTCTTCTTTCATCGCGAGGCACTTTGCCGGACAGTTCTCCGCGCATACGCCGCAGGCCACGCATTTCTCGCGGTCGATCGTCCACTTCCGTGTCTTCCGGTCGATCGTGATCGCCTGCATCGGACAGCTGTGCTCGCAGCGTCCGCAGAAGAGACACTTCTCGATGGTATTCTTCACATGATGCGGATTCTCCGACTGCGGGACGTCCTTCGCCGGTTCTGCAGCAGGAGCTGCTTTCGGTGGTTCTGAGGCGGGAGCTGCCTTCAGCGGTTCCGCCGGACACGGACGGGCGGGGCGCACCGGCGCTTTCCCGGTGAGCGTGAGCACGAGGGCTTTGTCCTCGCCTTCCTCCCACTCTTCTTTCATCGTGAGACACTTTGCCGGACAGTTCTCCGCGCATACGCCGCAGGCCACGCATTTCTCGCGGTCGATCGTCCACTTCCGTGTCTTCCGGTCGATCGTGATCGCCTGCATCGGGCAGCTGTGCTCGCAGCGTCCGCAGAAGAGGCATTTCTCGATGTCATTCTTCACATGATGCGGATTCTCCGACTGCGGGACGTCTTCTTTCCGCGCAGGAGCCGGCTTCGGCTGAGGCGCACACGCCGGCTCTCTCTGCGGTGCCGGCGGCGCCGGACGCACGCGAGGGCGGCGGGTCAAGACCTTGCCCTGATAGGTGGTGACAGCGGCTTTATCTTCTTCTCCCCATGTATCTTCAAGGGAGAGGCACTTCGCCGGACAGTCAAGCGCGCAGGCACCGCAGGTGATGCACTTGTTCCGATCGATCGTCCATGTACGGTTTCTGCGGTCGATCGTGATGGCGTCCACAGGACAAGTCTTCTCACACTTGCCGCAGAAGAGGCATTTCTCGATGTCATTTTTCACGTGGTTGTCAGCCACAGACGCTTCCGCAGATGGCGGCAGCGCTTCCTCCATGACAGGCTGCGCCGCCGGTCTTCTTCGGATCTTCGAGACCCCATGAACGGTGATTTCTGTCCGATTGCCCAAGTAGCAGCCGAGCGAGAGGCACTTTCTCGGACAGTTGTCGATACAGGTACCGCAGTTCACGCAGGCTTCGAGGTTGATGCGCCATATACGGTTTCTGCGGTCGACGGTGATGGCACCCGCCGGGCAGTTTCTTTCGCACATGCCGCAGAAAATACACTTCATCACATTATTGACGATATGGCTTCGGTCATCCATGGCGAGCATGGCTGCATTCTGCGCGGCGACGGTCTTCTTGACTTCGCTGACGCCCTCTTTTTTGACGGCGGTCAGAATGATCTCCGTCTTCTCAAGGCCCGGCATCGCATAGTGCGGATCCATGGAGAGGCACTTCTTCGGACACGCCTCCACACACGCGCCGCACTGGATGCAGGCGAAAGGATTGATCTTCCATTCGCCTGTCTTTCTATCGACAGTGAGCGCGCCGGATGGACAACTTCTCTCGCACATGCCGCAGAGAATGCACTGACTGACATCATTCACCACGCGTCCGCGGACGCCTTTGCAGAAAGTCTTCGGCGCAAGCGGATACTCCGAGGTCACCGGAGGCTTGAATAAATTCGCCACGGCCTGTTTGATATATACCAGGTAACTCATAATTGCCTCCTTTGGATGGGTGACTGGGGACTAGTGACTGGTAGCTAGGGATTAGGGATTAGGAGTCTCAAGTGACTAGTGATTTGTGACTAGTGACTGAAATGCCAACTCATGGCATCGCCATTATTTATGCTTCGCGGCGCATTTCGTCATCCTGAGCGGAGTGAAATGTCGGATGTTCGAAAAAGTAAAGGCGGAACAGTGAAAACCGAGTCGAAGGATCTGGCGCCGCACCACAATTTCTAATTTCTCATTTCTAATTTCTCATTCGAGAAAAACTTTCAAACGTAATCAAGGGGCAGCACGCCCCCCGGGCTAACCCTGAACCCGCCAACCTCCACTATCTTTCGCAGCAGCTGATGCAGGGATCGATGGTCAGGATGATATTCGGCACATCAGCGAGGTCACAGCCCTGCAGCATCTTGACGAGGGCCGCGATGTTGCAGTTCGTCGGGGTACGGAGACGGAAACGCTCGAGATTCTTTGTGCCATTTCCCTTGACATAATAAATGGCTTCGCCGCGCGGCTGTTCGACGCGGGTGAAAAATTCGCCTTTGGGCGGGACGCCGCGGACAGGGGCTGCGATCGCGCCTTCCGGGAGATTTTGAAGCGCACCGAGGATGATGTCGATGGACTGATAGAGTTCGCCGATACGTACCTTTGCACGGGCGAGGCAGTCACCGGCCTGCTCTAAGACCGGATGAAATCCCAGATCCCTGTACGCACCGTCATCGTCGGCCATGCGGTAATCATTCGGGACGCCGCTGGCACGTGCCATCGGACCGACGCAGCCCAGATCCATCGCATCATTCATAGAAAGGATCCCGACGCCTTCCAGACGTGTCTGGATGGTATCGTCATAGAGGAAAACAGACGCCATCTCTTCGATCTCCCGGCGCAGGCCGATGAGCTTCTCTTCGATGTCCTTCTTCATGGCATCCGTGAGGTCACGGCGCACACCGCCCACCTCGCAGACGGAGAAGATGACGCGGCCGCCGGTCGTTTCTTCGAAAATATCCAAGATCGTTTCGCGAAGACGCCAGCAGTGCATGAAAAGACTTTCGAAGCCCAGCGCGTCCGCGCCAAGCCCGAGCCACAGGAGATGGTTGTGCAGGCGGGAAAGCTCATGCCAGATCGTCCGCAGATAGCTCGCACGGCGCGGCACGTCGATCTCCATCAGCCCTTCGATGGCCTTCGCATAGCCCCAGCCATGCCCGAAGGAGCAGATGCCGCAGACGCGCTCTGCGACATAGATGAACTGCTTGAAATCGCGCTTTTCGACCAGCTTTTCCAGCCCGCGGTGAACGTAGCCGATGGACGGCACAGCGCGGACGACCTTCTCATCCTTCAGCTCCAGATCCAGATGAATCGGCTCCGGCAGGACCGGATGCTGCGGGCCAAAGGAAACCGTAGTGAGTTCAGCCATTGCCATCCTCCTTCTTCACGACAGATGCATCGACGCCCAGACCGCTTCGAAGGTTCACCTTCACGGCCTGCTTCGCGTGGACGGCATTCGACAGGTCATGCCACGGCGTCTTCTGCGCGAGGTGGTAGAAATGCCCGCCATAGTCCACATCAGGTGCAATGAAACGGACATCCAGCCCGAAAAGATCATGGATCTCATTTTCCCACACAAAAGCGTACCAGTACAGGCTCGTGATGCTCATGACGGAGCCATCGAGCGCCGCTGTCAGACGCAAATGATAGAGAAAATAATTTTTATCAAAGGTGTATGTCAGTTCGAATCCCTCCGTGGTACGGGTGCAGAGGATCTGAACCAGACGGCAGCCTTCTTTTTTGAATCGCGCCACACGCTCCAAGAGGTCTTCCGGGCGGATGGTGATGAATTGCTGTTTCATAGATGTTCTCCTTTGGGAGGGGGATAGAAATGGGCTCAGGGTTCAGGATTAGCCCTTAGGGCGGGGCGTCCATGGATGGCAGATGAAAGCTTCGCTCGAATAAAAAATTAGAAATTAGAAATTAGAAATGGTGGTGCGGCGCATAAAAATATAGAAGCGCCGCAGAGGTTTGAAACTAGCGGTTTTCTCATATCGCAAACCTAATCCCTAGCTACTCATCCCTGCTTTCAAACTTCAGGGTGCAGGGTGCAGGCGTTTCCAGCACACTTGCGTGAACGTGGCCACCGATTTCAAACAATGGTTTGCATACCGACTGCGCCCTATCCGCCCTTCGGGCACCTTCCCCTCAAGGGGAAGGCTAAAATCGTGCGGCGCTTTATAAACATTTCGCACCGCACCATAACCTTGAACCCGCCAACCTGAACCCGCCAACCTGAACCCATCAACCTTTTCTCAGTTTCTTCTGCTTCTCTTCCAGCACAGAAAGGCCTTTGACGACGCCATCGATGATGGCTTCCGGGCGCGCGGCGCAGCCGGGGACGTAGACGTCGACGGGGATCGCTTTGTCCATGCCGCCAAGCATATTGTAGCACTCGCGGAAGATGCCGCCGCTGCAGGCGCAGGTGCCGACGGCGATCACCACCTTCGGTTCCGGCATCTGTTCATAGATTTGGCGGACGACAGGCAGGTTCTGCGCGTTCACGCCGCCGGTGACAAGAAAAATATCAGCGTGCTTCGGGTCGCCGGTATTGACGATGCCGAAGCGCTCTACGTCATAGAGCGGCGTCAGGCACGCCAGTACCTCGATATCACAGCCGTTGCAGGACGATCCGTCGTAATGGATCAGCCAGGGAGATTTCTTTTCAAAGCTCATACATGACCTCCGGAATGGAGTGAATTGGGATAGGGTGTTATTGGGTTCAGGGTTAGCCCACGGGACGTGCTGCCCTTTGATTGTGGGTGAAAGCCTCGCGCGCTCTCTAGTGAGGAGTTAGGAGTGAGGAGTTAGGAGTGGTGGTGCGGCGCATAAAAAGTGGTGCGGCGCATAAAAATATGGGAGCGCCGCGGAGGTTTGAAACTAGCGGTTTTCTCGTATCGCAAACCTAATCCCTAGCCACTAATCCCTAGCTACCAGTCACTAGTCACTAGTCACTAGCGACTCATCCCTGTTTTCAAACTTGTGGTGGCGGCTTCGCCGCCATTTTATATGCGGCGCCAAGCGCGACGCCGCTCACTTGAACCCATCAACCTGAACCAGACAGCCTTTATTTAAAATACATCAAAAATGCAATATTCAAAAATCCTGCCATGAGGCCGACGAGCCAGGTGGAGGCGAACATGCGCTCCCACTTGATGCGGGCGCAGCAGTTGTCGATGAGGATTTCTGCGAAGAAAACGATCTCGCAGATGGCAAGGCCGAGAAGCCATGTCCACCATGTATCCGAGGCAAAGAAGAGGAGTACGAGGCCGAAGAGGAAGACATTCTCATACCAGTGCGCGAGCTCGACGACAGCGAGGGTGCGGCCGGAAATTTCTGTCTTGAGACCGCCGATGAGCTCCTGATGCGCTTCATGCGACATGGAGATATCGAAGGGCGATTTCCTGAATTTGATGAGAAGGATAAAGCAGAGGCCGAAGAAGATGCCCGGCATACGCAGGATATTCATATGGGCACCCGTCAGGATGTCCCCGACGGAGAAGCTGCCGCTGGCGAGGTAAAAGCCGAGCGCCACCATGAGGAGCATCGGTTCATATGCCATGGTCTGCACGAGCTCACGCTCCGCGCCGATCTGGCTGTAGGGCGAATCGACGGCATACGCCGCGATGATGAGGCAGACACTCGCCATGGTGAGTGTGAAGACGACGAGCAGAATATCGCCCTGCGCGAAGAAGATGGTGCCGGTCAGAAGGACGAAAAGAAGGAAGCCGAAGATGTAGAAGCCTTCCGCCTTATTGACGGCGATCGGCTGCTTTTCCCACAGCTTCAGGAAATCATAGAAGGGCTGCAGGAGGGGCGGCCCCTTTCTCCGTTGCATGTGGGCGGAGATGATGCGATCGCATCCGGCAAGCAGTCCGCCGAGGATCGGCGCTAAGAGGAGGTACAGGAGACCCCCTGCGATAGGCATCAGGAAGTCAGACATGGAATACACCTCCTACGGTCAAAGACAGCTCCATCAGGACGCAGGCAAGGGCTGCCGTGTAGCCTAAGAGCTTCATGCGGTCTTCGCCGAACCAGCTCTCGAGGTACCAGTTCCGCAAGGTGACGGGGACGACACGTCCGCCGGCGCCGCGATAGGCATTGTCGCTTCCAAGGTTCTCGCCGGAAAGATTCGTGACGACCTGTTTCTTCTCGCGGCTTTTGCCGAAGCGAAGAGGCAGGACGACCAAGAGGAAGACCATGAGCGACATGATCCAGAGATTGCTCTGCGCGATGACCTCCGCTGTCGCGTGATAGGTGAGCGCAAGGTACGGGATGACACCGTATTCAGAAACGAGCGGGAAGAGCACGCAGACGATGAGCGTCAGCGCCGCCAGCGTTTTGAGCGCCGTCCATTCGACGCCAAGGATCCCTCTCTCGCGGTTTTCATTCGTCGGGACAAAGGTCGTGATCTTGCCGAGCCACTTCGTCCAGTAGAAGAGCGTAGTCGCCGAGCCATAGACGAGGACGAGGAGAAGCAGCGGCTGCCCCGCATCGACGAAGGCTTTCATCGCGGCCCACTTGGAAATCAGCATGCCGAACGGCGCAAGGAACATCCCGCAGATGCCGATCACCATGCAAAGCGAAAGGCGCGGCATGGAATTGAAAATGCCATCGAAATTCTCCAGATTGCGGCTGCCGAGCTGCTGCTCTGCGGTACCGACCGTGAGGAAGAGGAGAGACTTCGCGACCGCGTGGAAGATGACGATCATGATCGCCGTCCATGCGGCTTCATAGGAGCCTGTGCCCGCGCAGCAGACGATCAGGCCGAGATTGGAAATCGTGGAATAAGCGAGCACCTTTTTCCCATCGGACTGGGAAATGGCCGCGCAGGAAGCGAAGAAGAAGGTGATACCGCCCACCAGCATTGCCATGATGCCGACATGATTGTCCCCCAGGATCGGCGCGAACTTGATGATGAGGAAGACGCCCGCCTTAACCATGGTCGAAGAGTGCAGGAGCGCCGAGGTCGGCGTCGGTGCCACCATCGCCCCCAGAAGCCAGCCGGAGAAAGGCATCATCGCCGATTTCGTGAATCCGCAGAAGACGAGGAGTGCCACGGCAAGCTCGACCGGTTCACGGCTGCGGCCCAGATTCACCAAGAGAGACAGCTCGACCGTGTAGTAGTGTTCCCCCAGCCAGGCGATCGCCAGCGCAAAGGCGAGCCCGCCCAGGAGGTTCATCCAGAGCGCCTTGCAGGAGTTGTGGATCGCTTCATTTGTCTGCGAGTAGCCGATCAGGAGGAAGGAGCAGAGAGACGTGATTTCCCAGAAGGTGTACATGAAGAGCAGATTGTTCGACATGACGAGGCCAAACATCGCCGAAAGGAAGAGGAAGACCACGAAGAAGAAGAAACCGCGACGGTCAGGGATCCCCGCATGCTTTCGATGGTACTGCGCCATGTAGCCCAGGGAGTACACCGCGATGAGTCCGCCGATGATGCCGGCGATCAGGATCATGATGATGGCAAAGTGATCGATGATGAAATCCCATGATACATAAATGCGATCTCCCATATGCCATTCAAAGGCCGCCACGATCGCAAACTGCACAAGGCCCAGAAGCGCGATGCTGTAGCGTTTGAATTTCTTCGCATAGTAGCAGACCGCCAGGATGACCATGAAATCTGCCGCCAGCATCACCGCTTTCAGCAGCTCACTATCCACGCCGATCTTCACCGGTTCATCGAAGCAGGTGACAGCGACAGCCAGTGCGAGCCCCATCATCACCGCTGCCGAACCTTTCACGAGCAGAGTGCGGAAGGAGGTGTCGCGTGTCAGTAGCAGGACCACGGCCGTCGCAAGCGGCAGAAGAAACAGCAAGAGGGGTAGAAGCATAAGATCGACCTCCGGAGTGACCATGAGAAATGAGAGAGTCTCTCAATAAGTGCATGTAATTCATATAGTGTATATACATATTTTCGTATATCTTTTCTATTGATATATACTTTATACTAAACGAATCAACAATGCAAGCGTAAAAATGATTTCACATCGACTTTTCGCAGAAAGGAAGAAGGCAGGTGCGGCAAGACGCAAAAAAACGTTTGCCGCATCTGCCCTCTTTGGGAAGTGACTGGAGACTGGGGACTAGTGACTGGGAATTAGTAGCTAGAGATTAGGGATTAGGAATTAGGGAGTCTCGAGTGACTAGTGACTTGTGACTTGAATACCGCCTTCAGGCATCGCCACCGTCTATACTTCGCGGCGCTTCTATACGTTTATGCGCCGCACCATCATTTCGCATTTCTCATTTCTAATTTCTAATTCAAAGAGCAGCATGCCCCAAAAACCATTGACTCACTGTTTCCCCAGCACGTCCTCCATCACGCGCTTGAGCACCCTTATATCGAAGGGCTTCGCCACGTGGGCATTCATGCCGAGCGCGATGGCCTTCGCCTTGTCTTCGGCGAAAGCATTGGCTGTCATGGCGATGATGGGGATCTTCGAAAGCTCCGGATCCTCCAGTCGGCGAATGATGGCGGTCGCCTTATAGCCGTCCATATTCGGCATCTGGATATCCATGAGGATGAGATCATACCAGTGCGGCTTTCGTTTCTCAAGCATTGCCAGACACTCGATGCCGTCTCTGGCGCGCTCGACAAGAAGCCCGGCATCCTTCAGAAGCTCTTCTGCGATTTCTGCATTGAGATCATTGTCTTCCGCAAGAAGGATGCGGAGGCCTTGGAGTACGGTATCCGGCAGGACGGACTGTTCTGCATAGAACTCTTTTTCCGGACATTTAGCGATGCGGTGCGGGGTCGAAACAGTAAAGGTGGTGCCTTTGCCCGGTTCGCTCTCGACCGTAATAGTGCCGCCCATGAGCTCTGTCAGCTTCTTGGCGATGCCCATACCGAGGCCAAATCCCGGCTGGCGGCTTTCCGTGCTGCTGCGCGCGTGTGAAGGCCTCGAAAATGTGCGCGAGAAATTCCTTCGTCATCCCGATGCCGTTATCTCGGATGGTTGAGGTAAAGAGTTCGCCCCCTTCTTCCTGAGACGGCGCGGAGCCGACATCGAAAGACACCTTCCCTCCGGGCGGCGTATACTTGCACGCATTCGAGAGCAGATTCAGCAGGATCTCCTGCAGCTTCACCTTGTCGGCATAGATGAAGCGGTGCGCCGTCCGAAACGTCCTTGTAAAGGTAATCTGCCTGGCCTTCATCTGATTTTCAAAGAGGCAGCAGACAGCATCATACAGCTCTTTCGTGTCGATGATCGTCTCATCAAGCTGGCTCTTGCCGCTTTCGATGCGCGAAAGCTCAAGGACATTGTTGATGAGCGAGAGCAGGTACTCCCCGGACTTCTCGATCTTTTCTGTATAGTCCAGGATCTTCTCCGGGTCCCCTTTGTGCATGCGGAGCAGGTGGGAGAAGCCCAGGATCGCATTCATCGGCGTGCGGATATCATGCGACATATTGAAGAGGAAGGCGGACTTCGCCTCATTGGCGAGCTCGACCTGGTGGAGCGCTTCTTCCAGACGCTGCTGGTTCTTCCGCTCCTCACGGATCATCTGATCCAGCGCGCGATGGCCTATGATGACTTCGAAATGCTCCTCATCCTGCTGGGAAAGCACCGCCCGCACCTCGAAATACTCATGTCCCGCGGGATTCGGATGCACATGGCAGCGGACACTGTACATCTTATGCCGGAGAAGCTCGGCTTCCAGATGCGCCGGTGACAGCAGAAAGGTCATCTCTTCGCGATTCTCCTCACACAGCAGATGCTCGCAGGCATAGCGGATCCATTCGCTATAGCGATAATGCACATTCTCGAGCCTCAGCCCTATGTGCGTATCCTCCATGCCCCGGATCATCTCGATGGTATCCTGCCGGAGATCCGTCAGGAAGATCACAGAGAAATCCTGCCCCAGTGCATTCATCACGGCCTGATACTGCATTTCCTTCTGCTTGGCACGGTCGATGGGATTCACCATGTACAGGAGATCCTTCGCTCGCCCCTTCTCATCTCTTGTCTTCACGATGAATCGCGCCTGCCGCCACTCTCCCGTGTGCGCACGATACGTGGTCGTGATGGTGTCTTCCTGCGAAAGGCGCATGGCGAGCGTCCTCGTATCCACAAAAGCGCGCATGCTGCCCCAATATTCCTCAGCAACGATATACTGCAGTATATCGTCAAATGCCCGCGACGCCGCATACACCTTCCCGCTCGCCTGGTACCCTTCGCCGACAGCAGCGATCCTCTCGCAGGTGTCTTTTTCAAGATCAATAAGGTAAATCACCCAGTAAATCTTGCTGATCGCAGAAATGACTTCATTCGACTGGCGCTCAGATGCGAGTGCCTCCTCAAGGCGCCGCTGGTGTCTTCCTTCTTCCCTGATCAGCTCATCGATCGGCCGCAGCCCGATGACGATCTGAAAGTGAGCCTCATCCTGATGCACGCGGATGGCCTTCAGCTCGAAGTATTCATTCCCCTCGCGGTTCCCTTTGGTACGCGCACGATACGTGAACGTTTCCTTCTCCGTCAGATGGCGCATCAGCCCCTCAGAGCCCAGATTTCCATAGAAATCTCCACAGGACTCTTTCACCAGCAGATGATCGCGGATGTAGGCTATGCGTGCACGATAAGAGAATTTTTTATCCGCAGGCAGCGCCTCTTCGATATCCAGGCTATGGCTGAACACCCCCTGCTTCACGACCTCCATCGTATCCGTCTTGAGGTCTGCGAAATAGATCGCCGTGTAGTCCAGGCAGAGCGACTCTAGGATCGCCTTCTCCCGCACAAGATGGCGGACCGTCTGATCTATAGAATCTCCCGGCTCCAGTTCCTCACCGAGTGTCTCTTCGAAATTTTTGATCGATGCGATGCAGTACCCCGGTGTCCCTGCCGGCATGATATGGAGATGGATGTAGCGCTTCGTCCTCTGGGCAAAGGTATCGAAGTCCAGCGTCTTTTCGAGATACGCCGCTTCATAGTAGGGAAGAAGCCACTTGCCCCCGATCTTCGGCAAAAGCTCGATGCCCGAGCTGCCGATCAGCTTTTCAAGAGGGATAGAGAGGTGCCTTGCTTCCGCCTCATTGGCACAGGCAAAACACCAGTCCACCGGTTTCCCCGCCTCATCCACCTCGACATGAATGATATAGATGGATACGGGGCTTTCCCATACCGCCGTCCACAGCATCTTCAAGTAGGCCTCGTCCCTCATCATTTCCCCCTTATGCCGAACATAAAAAAAACGCATGCATGAATTTCTTTTTATTATACATGCATGCGGAAGAATTTCAAAGAGAATGGGTTTGAGGTTCAACGGGTTCAGCGGGTTCTAAAGGTTCTAAAGGTTCAGCGGGTTCTAAGGGGAAGGTGCCCGAAGGGCGGATAGGGCACTGGCGGTATGCAAACCATTGTTTGAAATCGGTGCCCGGTTCGCGCAAGTATGCGGGAACCGGCTGCCCGCGAATGACAAAGATTTCTCGACTTCGCTCGAAATGACAGTGCGGGATTCTGATGTCTCTTAGTCTCCCAGTCTCTTAGTCTCTTAATTTCTTACTACCTTAGTCCCTAGTCACTAGTCACTAGTCACCAGTCACCAGCCACTAGTCACCCTAAGTTCCCCGCCACAGCCTTCCTCTGGATGAGCCATGCAGGGATCAGCGCCGCGAGCGTGCCGATCACGGTCATAAAAGGGATGATAAGGAGTCCTCGCAGATCAGGCGCTGTTTCCATCACGACCGCCGCATGAGACGCGATGAGCTTCGCAGTGAGAGCGCCTCCGCCATAACCTAGAAGCCAGCCGGTGAAGGAAGCGGCGAGAAGGAGTATCGCCGCCTCCGAGAGCAGCAGCCGGCGAATGCCCCCCCTCCCTACCCCCAGTGCGCGCAGGAGCGCAAGCTCCGAGAGCCGGCCAAGCGTGCTCCAGTACATCGCCAAAAGTGTGATGAGGATGGAGACCGCCAGAAGACAGGCAGTCAAGATCCCCCAGAAATCCTTCGTCTGCCCCACCAGCGCATAGAGAGAGATGATGGTCTGCGACGGGAAGAGCATCTGCACATCCTTCTGCCGCTGGTACAAAGAAAGAAGCTGCATCGCTTCCTTGTAGCCTTTCGGTACGACGAGAAGCGCCGTCACTTCCTTTTGTGCTTCGGTGACCGTGCCATGCGCTTCCCACACGTCTCTGATATCCGTCAGAATCGCCGTGTCATACGGCCCCCTTCACAGGAGCAAGGATCCCGACCACCTTCAAGGTATGATGATGCGCTCTTCCTTTCGCGCTTGCTCCATGCACCGAGTGGAAGGTATCCCCTATGCGAAGTCCGGTGAGACGCGCCGTCTCGCTCCCGATGACGACATCCCCTTCCTCCGCAAAGCATCGTCCTTCAGCGATGGAAAGCCATGGGCCCTTCTTCTTATCCGGGCGAAAATCAAAAATATCTGCGTTCGTCCCGGCGATGCGAAAGCCCCGGTAATTATCCCCGAAGGCGAGCGGATACACCGCCTCCGTGTGCGGATCGGAAGCGAGCTTCTCCACATCGTCATGGGTGATATTTCCGGTCGGCTTGTCCCGAAGGAATACCGTATTCAGCACCAGCTGGTACGAGGAGCCCTTCGCTCCGACAAGGATCGGAAACGGAGAGACCGCACGATTGATGCCATCATAGAGCCCGCCCGCCGTCTGCAACAGAAATACAGGCAGCGCACAGGCGAGTGCGATCAGAAAGAGTAGGATCAGCCGCGTGAGCGGACGGCGAATGAGCGAAAGAAAAGCCAAATGAAGCATGGGATACAGTCTCCTTTAATAGAGTCAATTCGTGGTGCGTACTCAGAAAGTCCGACAGAGGCAAGCAGGCACTCGGCCTCTTCCCGGGTGAGTGTCTTTCCCGCAATCGATGCGGAAAGACGGAGATTCTCGAAGACGGTGAGATAGGGCATGAGCATGGGCTTTTGGAAAATGCAGCCGATCTCTTTCGCACGGAAATCACATTTCTCTTTCTCCGTCATCTTTGCGACGTCCTTCCCATCTACCACGATCTCGCCCGATGTCGGCGTGAGCAGGCCGCTCACCGCATGGAAAAGCGTCGATTTCCCGCTCCCCGAGGGGCCGATCAGCGCCCATGATGCATTCGTAAGACGTGCATAGGGAAGATCCAGTGCACGGATCCTCCCCGCACCATCCGGATATTCACAAATAAGGTTTCTGATTTCGATCATGATGGAGCCTTTCAGGAATGAGCGTTCAAGGATCAGGGCGTTTTCTTTGGCGCCTCACCGCCATTCCTCCTTCTGAATCAAAAAAGAGGCCCCGATCTTTCGGTGCCTCTTTATAGGTAAACGAGGTTCCGGCTGGAGAAATCAGCTGTCGATCGAGATGGCTCGAATACGCAGCTGGCTCACGAATCCGGTTTCTTCATCTGTTTCACTCCCGATCTCCAAAGTGCCCGTAACCGTGATGGGAGTATCGTAGGGGAGAGCGGTGATGGAATCATCTACCTTGACTACGATGATGTTATCGGGCCAGTCTGCGTCACTGGAACAAAAGGGGCAGACGGACATCGGGACTTCCGTCAGAACGAAGAAATGTATGGTCGGTGTCAGTGGAGGGGCCATGAAGCCCGCGATCGTCACTTCGCCGCCTTCAAGGCTTATCGTCTTGTCCGAAAAGGTCAGTCCTCTGCGGAGTAGCCGGAGTAGATCTCATCGAAGGAGTAGTCTTCTGCGGCTGCGGGCAGGGTGACCGCCCCGGTCAGGGCGAGCGCCATAAAGGAATGTCTGATGAAGGAAAATAGTGATCGGAACAATAGGATACATCTCCTGAGAAAGGATTGTGGGGTTCGAGGGTGAACAGGTTCAACGGGTTCTATAGGTTCAGAAGGTTCAAAGGGTTTAGGTAGCGGCTTCGCCGCAAATATACATTATCATATGCGGCGAAGCCGCTACCTAAACCCTGAACCCTGAACCCTGAAGTTTGAAAGCAGAAAGAACAATCTACCCTTTATGAGAATCCTCATAGGTTAAACAGGTTCTGAAGGTTCAAAAGGTTCACAGGTTTCTCATTTTTCGTAAATACCGTATATTTCAAAACTCCGCGGCGCTTAGATCCTTCGACTCAGTTCTCCTATTTCAGATAAGCCATTTTTTTCATACGACGTTTTTCTCCGCTCTGGATGACGAAATGCGCCGCACCACACCCCTGAACCCTTGAACCCATCAACCTATATCTTATTTTACTTTTTTATTTCCATCGATCCCCAAGGCTCTCATGATACCAAAGAAGACTTCGGTATTATCCATGGTGCCGTGGAAATATTCGGAGCCGGGGCCGCCGGCATTGAGAAGAATGTCGTCAGCGGAATGGCATTCCTGCGGATCAGACTTCGGCGTATTGGCCGGCATGAGTTCTGCCGGATCCCCCGGATGGATGCGAGCCGGATTTGCCTTGGAGGAAGGCGTGGTCACCTGATGGTATTCCACCTTTTCACCGTTCTGCACAGCTTCTTCCTTGGTTTCCTTGGTAGCCAGCGCCGGCGGGGTCGGGGTCTTCATGAAATGATAGTTTTCATAGTATTCCGGATGGTTGGCATACTGGATAGCGAGGGTGACATCCGGATCCGGGTTATCCGGGAAGCCATCTTTATTGGCATCCTTGAAGGTCGGGAAAATGGAATCGGCATACACTCTGACTGCCTGTGTACCCTTCTTGCCATCTCTTTCATGGTAGGTACCGCTGATAGACATGCCGTGTGCATGATCTGCCAAAACGATAATCAGGGTATCATCGCCATGCTCTTTGGCCCAGTTTTCCGCATATTCGATGGATTTATCAAATTCGATAGTATCGTAAGCCGAACGCTGCCAGTCCATGACATGGAGCTGCTTATCGATGGAAGCACCTTCGATCATTGCGAAGAAGCCATTCGGATTCTTGGAGAGGATATCCAGTGTTTTCTTTGTCATGTTCATCAGGTTCGGCTGGTCCGTGAAGCCCTTCAGCACCTTCGGATTCTTCTCCATTTCACGATCGATGTAAACATTCATCGTGCTGGTATGGAAGAGGCCGAGGAGCGGCTTGTCTGTCGGCGCCTTCATGAGGTCGGTAGAGTTATCAACGAAGGTATAGCCCTTGTTTTTGAATTCTTCGATGACATTCACCTGGTCTTTTCTCTTAGAACCGGGTACATCCTTAGGGATGTAGCGAGCCGAGCCGCCGCCCAGGATGACATCTGGTCTATGGTAGTCTTCGAGGTAGTCCTTCGCGAGGAAATCCTGCGCCGCTCTTCTTCTGGTGTGTCCGACCATCGCTGCCGGGGTCGCATCGGTGGATTCCGCCTGTGTGACAAGACCGATGGACATGCCGCGGGTACGTTTCAGGATTTCCGAGACATTTTCTACCTTCGGATCATCGAGCGGATCCTTGGTGGAGTCTTCGTAAACGCCCATGGCATTGACGACAGACTTGTGACCTGTTGCATAAGCGGAAGCGGAGTTTGCACTGTCGGTGACGAGGGAGTCATAGCCGGACGTGGTGATGACTGCATTGTGCGCAAGCTTTTCCATCGCGAGCAGGTCATTGTACTTGCCATTCGTCATGCCCTTGGAAAGGATGCGGGCCACTTCACGCGCCTGCAGCGACATGCCGTCGCCGACGAAGAGGATGACATTCTTGGCTTTCTTCTTTGCGACTTCATGCACCACCTGATAGGAAGCAACCGCCTTGGAAACGCCGAGGCTGTCCTTTGCGGAAGCTGCGACTTCCACCTTGCCCGGCTTCGCAAAGGTCACGTCATCGATACGGAACGAGGTGACGCCATTACCAAGATCCTTCACTGCCGCTTTCTTGCCGAAGAACTTTTCAGCCGGAACGCCGTTGATCGTCACGTCGACATTCTGAAGTTTTTTCGCATTGGAAACTTCGACATCAAAGTCGAAACGTGCGCCGCTCCAGAACTTTGCGGTATCTACCGGAAGAATGCGAATATCCGATGCCTCTGCCAGAAAGACGCCCCCCAGAATGGCACCGCCGGCCAGAAGGCCAAGAACTGCTACTTTCATACTATGTTTTCTCATTGTTTTCTCCTTTAAAATCACGAAGAGAAAAGATGCCTGCCGTCGATGCTTTCCTCGCGCCAGCCGCCGCTTCTCTTGCTGTGTTTATTATCACTGTAAGGCATCGTTGCAATAAATGTGACACGCTTCTGTATAAAGGAGGAAAAACTTTCATTAAAAAACGCGGTATTTCCATAGGAAAGTTGAAATACTCCGAAAAATTGTAAAGAGAATGTATGAGGAAGGGTTCAGGGCTTAGGGTTAGGCCTGGGGGTGTGTCGCCCCTTGATTGGGGATGAAAGCTCTGCTCGAATGAGGAGTTAGGAATGAGGAATTAGGAATGAAGGTGGCGGCTTCGCCGCGAATATGTATGGGGCGATGCCATGAGCTGGCATTCCAGTCACTAGCTACCAGTCTCCCAGTCCCCCCAATTTAAATGCCCGCACCGGATGGCGGCCGGTGCGGGCTGTATTTTTGGAGTCTTCGGAATGGTCTAGTCATAAGACCATAGGACTATGATCCTATGAGAAGGCGGGACGGAACAGACATCTGTCCTTCAGAAATCCACCGTTGACAGCCGGTTTCATTCTGCCGGACCGCAGCCGGCAAGAAGAGATGGGAGCGCAGGATGGAAAATCATACAGGAACACGCAGCGAAAGCACTGACTTCATGCGGGGAAGAGGAGCAAGCCTTGGTGAAAGGCGCGCGGAAACGCAGCCGCGGTATGACTTCTACGGCCCCCGACTCTGGTGCCTTGGAAGTCATGTCACGATACGAAGCCGCCCTCGTTCTTCCTTTCATTTGTGTTCTTCCGCACCGGCTAGACAGATTTACCGGAGAGGACAGACGGAGCATCCCCAAGGCCTTCCTTGTGAAGCACAGGAAAACGCTACGGGTTTCTCCGTCTCACAGTCGAAAAATTTCGGAGACGAAGCTCATGAAAGAGAGTCTGCTCATTTCTCAGGCGATCGCTGCACCCATCCTGCCGGTCTACTTTACCAGCGGCAAATGCCCCGGGCTCCTGATCCACACGCAGAGTTCTTTCGGACAAATTTTCTCATCAAACGATCTGACATGTCTACTTGGTTATATTATACACCATTTTATACTTGAAAAAGTGAACAATTTGACCTGCATGACAAAAGCCCCGCGAAGACGCGCTTCGCGGGGCTATCGAAAAATTCTTGAAGAGATTATGTAATAAATTCAGGGTTGGCCCTTGGGGCGTGCTGTCCCTTGCCCCTGAATGAAAGCCTTGCTCGAATGAGGAATTAGGAATGAAGGTGGCGGCTTCGCCGCGATCCTTCGGCTCAGGTCGCAGCTGTTCTGGCATTCGTTATCTCACATACGACGTTTCTCGCCGCTCAGGATGACGAAACGGGGCGATGCCCGAAAGTAGTATTCAAGCCACTAGTCACAAGTCACTAGTCACTCGCAGCTCCTAATCCCTAGCTACTCATCCCCACTTTCACACATGCATCGTTTATCGGTCTGCAAGGAAGATTTCTCGCTTCGCTCGAGAGTGTAGAATGGTTTGTGTAAATAAGATTTTCTTGAGTTTACACAAGCTTT
>ERZ1673722.1093-NODE-1093-length-29555-cov-18.849220_pt1 | contig 29555 bp, 20 predicted proteins | sample MGYA00580222_ERZ1673722 | MGnify/ENA primary metagenome ERZ1673722 (study PRJEB41218, sample SAMN15661750) | gut metagenome | host: Homo sapiens | place: Canada: London | collected 2015-08-20/2019-03-30 | study: EMG produced TPA metagenomics assembly of...
TCCGATATGTAACAGAATCCACATTCGACAGCTACATGTGGCAGCTGATCGAGAACAAGCAGAAATTCATTTCCCAGATCATGACCAGCAAAGCACCGGTCAGAAGCTGCGAAGATGTGGACGAAGCGGCACTTTCCTATGCAGAGGTTAAAGCACTGGCAACTGGAAATCCGGCAGTAAAGGAGAAGATGGCACTGGACGTGTATGTGGCAAAGCTGAAACTTTTAAAAGCCAATCACATGAATAACCAGTATCGTTTGGAAGATGATATTGTAAGGAATTTTCCGCAACAGATTGCAAAACTGACAGAGATCATTGACAGCTACAAGGCAGACATCGCTCATTTTTCTGAGCATAAAATCACAGATCCAGAGCAGTTTTCTATGGAAATCAGTGGCAAAGTGTTCACAGAAAAGAAAGAGGCAGGTGCAGCACTTCTGGCGGTCTGCAAAGACATTAAGTCTGTAGATGCAGCTATGGACATTGGAAGCTATCAGGGATTTAACATGAGAATCCAATTCGACAGCTGGAGCAAAGAGTTTATCCTGTCTGTAAAGCATGAATCGGTAGCTAAAGTTCGGTTGGGAGCCGATGCTCTAGGAAATATCACTCGTATCAATAATCTTTTGGAAAGTTATCCGGAGAAACTGGCAGAAGCAGAACAACGGCTGGAAACGGTACAGGAGCAGATGGCAAATGCCAAAGAGGAAGTCGGGAAGCCATTTTCAAAAGAAGAGGAACTGAACCAAAAACTGGAGCGGCTATCAGAATTAAATGCACTTCTCAATATGGATGAACGGGAAGATACAGAAACAGAGCAAGCGGAATCAAAAGAGAAAGAAGAAAGACCGGCACGAGGTTCTATCCATGAGAAACTGCAGATTTATAAAGAAAAGAGTCAGCGGGAAAGTGAAACTGGAAAGGAAACTAGAAAACGGGACTTCGGTCTGGAATAAATAAACAGGAAAGATGGCATAATTTGGCAGAAAAAATGTTCTGCCGGTTATGCCATTTTTTAGAACACAGGAGGAGTTTATATGGCAAGAAACAGGATAACGGGTAGAGAAACACAGAAAATGCAGGAATATACGCAGGAACAGATCAGTCAGGCAGAGCGTAGAGGTATAGAAATTTCAACAGATGTAAAAGAACAGCTTTTTGAATATGCGAATCTGATCGGTGAGGAAGAGAAGGTTAGGACTCTGGTAAGAAATCTGGCAGATGTATTGAGCAAAGCAGATGAAGAAAGTGTAGAGGATTTACTGGATGATGCAAGAATGGATATTCAGGACTTACCAGATCCAACCATAGGCAAGCTGGAACTTCAGGATTATGGATATACAGCAGAGGATATGGTACCGCTTAGAAAGGAAGCAGCCTTAGATTATCACAGGATGGGTTCTAAGATTTATTGTCTGGGCAGCGATGGCGGTAAGGGAGAGTATGCAAGTAAAGAAATGATACAGGCACACGAAGGGCTGTTTGGCATGGAATTACAGATGTGGGAACGGATAAGGGATCAGGATCTGGATTATGCAGATGAAGATTTTGGAGCATTTCAGGAGCCTATGAGTGTCATTGAGCAGGAAGAAGCACTGAAATTATACGATGCCGGAGCAGATATTTATCTGATCACAAATTTTTCTTCACCGGTCTATGTCACGGAACGCATGGAAATTGAACGAGGACCAGAGTATTATCAGATGTCTAGGACAGAACTGGAGCGTTTTCGTAACCTGGAATGGGAAATGCAAAAATATCCACAGATTCAGTCTTTAAAAGAGGCAAACCTGCTGTTAGGAACAAGGCGAACCTTTGGTATTTATCAGATCAAGGATGATTCACCGGGCGAAAACTATGCATTTATGAATATGCGTTTTATTGAAAGTCATGGTATGCAGATAAAAAAAGAAGATTATAAGCTGGTCTATGTTGGGGAATTATCGGGAAATATGTCACTGGATGATATTTTTGAAAGGTTCAACATTGATAGACCGGAAGATTTCCGTGGGCATTCCCTGTCTGTCAGTGATATCGTAGTTCTGAATGACGGGGAAAAAGTAACCGCTCATTTTGTAGACAGTATCAGTTTTGAACAGCTGGATTCTTTCCTGAATCTGGAAGAACAGGTTCTTAGTGAACTGGCATATGAGGTAGGAGAACGTTACTTTGCTATTCAGAGAACAGAAGAAGGATATGATTATTCGTTTTACGATGAAGATTTTCGTCTGATGGATGGTGGCGTCTATGAAAATGATGAAATTTCTATTGAAGAAGCGGCAGAGGAACTTCTGGAAGACGAAGGCTGGACTGGAGAACGCATCCGTGGGGATTATGATCAGTTGATGGAAAAAGTGGAAGAAATGGATGAGGTTGTAATGGCAGAGATTCAGAAAAGCCAGGGCGAATATAAGCCTTTGGCGAAGGTGGAGGAACTGGAAGAGGCAAATTATAATATGATTGATAACGTCCTTAATAATATGTCACCGAAGAAAGAACCTTATCTGGAATATTTCGCCACAGAATGCGATGAGTTTCACGATATGGGAGCATATGAAAAAAGTACCGATGTTAATCAGATAGCTGCAGTCTATGAAAAATATAGGGAGAATCCAGAAACAGCTTATCTCGGATGCTCAATGGGAATTATCTATCGTGATCCGGAAGACAGTTACTACGATGAAGCCGAATTTGCAATCGTAAAAGGAAATACTGTATTTGGAAATCTGATGGATGATGTTCGGTTTTATGGAGAACTTGCACTGGTACGGGAAGGGATTGAGAAAATTCATGAAGCATTGCCGGACTATAAGTATATACCGATGCGGGATGTTCGAGAAGCAATGTATCCTGAGAAGATGACCACAGAACAGCTGGCAGAGGCATTGGATGAGATTGCAGAAGCATTTGATCCGTATGAGTATCGGGATAATGTGGAGATAGGAGAAAATACGGTACAGGAAGTAATGCTGGATTTGCGAAGCGGGAATATTCATTCCTATATTTCGTATCTGAAGGATATTGTAGATGAAGGATGTGACCAGTCTGTGCGTGCAGGTATATTGATTGAAAGGCTGAAAGCCTATGAACCGGAGCTTCCAAAAGATATGGAACCAATGGTGTATGTGAATTATTGTGAGAAAAGTGAGCTAGGGAAGCCAAGATGCCAGAAGTTATCTGATTTGGATTCAAGAACCGTAGAACAGGACAAAACCTGGTATGCTGATCGTGATCAAAACACAAACGAACCAAAAACGACAGCACAGATGTTTTTTACAGTATATTATGCTGAGAAAGGTGACAAGATGTTGCACCATTTTCAAGGTAAGATAGATATTGGTACCGGAAACGGCGGTATCATCAGTCAGTTAAAGATGCAGAATGAAATGAAACTGACAGATGAAAGCTGGATCAGCTATCAGCAAGGAAAAGGCAATGAAGAGTACCAGAAGTATATGGAAGATCTGACGGATATGCAGAATCATGTGTTGCCGTATTTGCAGAGCTTTTGCAGCCTGAAAGAAAAAGGTGTGCAGGAGAGACGAGAACAGCAGGTAGCAGAGAAAACTGAGAGCAGAGAAGCTGCGCCAAGAGCTGGCATTGAAGCAAATACAGCAGTTAAGGACGCAGGGAAAGCTGAAAGAAAGCCAGTAGCACAAAAGAGAGCAATGACAGAAAAAGAGAAAAAACCGTCAATCCATGAACGCTTGGAAATCAATAAGAGAATCATTCAGGAAAAACAGGGAAAAGATAAGCCGGAGAGAGGGGCTGATTTGGATGTAAGGACGGTGTAGTATGAGATAGAAAGGAGTCGGAGGTCACGGATAACAATGTGGCTTTCGGCTTTTTTTGTTTTGGTAAAAATGCTGAATTATCTACCACGAAAGTATACAAAGCTTACAAAGATGTATCTTTGTTCAAAAAGACTATATATGGGCGACCTTTTACGGGCAATTTATATAGAATAGAGAAAAGGTGGTAGAAATCATGGATATGAAAACAGCAGTTATATATCGTCTTGAAGAATTGATAAGGCAAAACGATATTACCGTGAATGAGGCGGCGATACGTTCTGGTGTTCCGCCATCAACGCTGAAGAATATTTTGTATGGGCAGAGTAAGAATGTAGGCGTAGTTACAATCAAGAAATTGTGTGATGGATTAGAAATCACAATACCAGAATTTTTTGGAGATTCCATCTTTGCAGAGTTGGAACCGGAGTTATAGAAGTAAGAGATAATCTCATGGCAAAATTCTGCGGGATGGTTTTTTTTATGAAATGAGGTTAGTTGCAACTAACAAAAGGAAGGATTATGTATAAGATAGCTATTTGCGATGATGATAAAAGATATAGAAAAACGATCAGGGAGATTGTAGAGCATGAAAATAGTTTGCATGAAAATGAAATCAGATTTTATGAATACGAATCTGGAAATGAACTTTTGAAACATACGGATATTCTCCACGAATTGGTCTTTATAGACATCCGTATGCCGGGGCTGGATGGAAACCAAACAGCATTAAAATTGAGAAATTATAACAAAGATGCAGTTTTAATCTTCTGTTCTAGTTATTTTGAGCCGACAGTGGACAGTATTAATTTTGGGCAGCCCTTCCGGTATATTATGAAGGACTTACACGATACCAGCTTACGCCGGGAAATTGCAGCTACTATGATTTACAGATCTTATCTAGCAAAGAGAAAGACGAAAAATTGGAAGAAATCAGGAAAGATTTATTCGAGAGAAATTTTAATATTAATAAAGGTCCTTTAATTTGTTTTGTAGCGACAAGGATTGATGATAAAAAGACGATTGTTCATATATGCCACGACGGATTAGTAGCGGATGGAGAGAGCCATCAAATTATATTAAAAGAATTAGAAAATTTGTATTATGGAAAGCAAAATGCCAGTCATTGTTCTTTTTCAGAGTACACTCATTATATTAAAGACATGAAAGAGAATCCGGAGTATAGTGAATTATTAAATGAAAAGGTTAAGAGATTGTCAGAGTTTGATACAAAGCCTCAATTAGACGCATTGAAAGATGCAAAAGAGGTTATGAAACCTAACGTGGGGGTAGTAGCTCGGATTATACCAGAAGACTTATATTTTAAAATATGTGAGAAGGGAAGGGAAAATGCGGTTACTCCATTTTCTATTTTGCTAACTGCTTTTGGTAAGGCACTTGCGAAATATAGTGACAATTCTAAGTTTCTTTTAAATCTTCCGGTATCGTACCGACCGATGGAGTTGGAAGGTGTAGAAAATTTAGTGGGATTGTGTTCTAATTTCATTTTATTTGGCTTCGATGATAGTCGTTCAATTGGTTTTTTAGAACAGATAGAGGACAATCAAAATAAGTTGTTTTCTAGTCGGGAAGAAGGCATGTTGCTATCAGGCACAGATGTATTAAAAAAGGTTAAACAGACCAAAAAGGAAGAAATTATAGCACCAGTTGTGTTTACCAGTACAGTAGGCGGATTAAGACAGGGAGAAGCGAAATTTAAGAAAAATATGACGCTTTCTTATACAAGTCAGGTTTGGCTTGAAGGCCTTCTTACAGAAGTGCCAGAAGGGATACTGTTTACACTGAGTTATATAAAGGAACTATTTGACGAAGATGTAGTTAACGGAATTGTAGATGTATTTATTACTATACTTACTATGTTTGGCAATAAGGATAAAGAATTATTTGAAATGACTGATATACCATTAGCAATACGGGATTCTGAAATCATAAAAAAATTAAATGACACTACAGAAATAAGCAGTTCTATATCTTTTAGAGAAAAATTAAAGAAAAACTGTGAAATCTATGCTGAAAAATACGCTTTTATAGATGAGCAGTCACATATGACATATCAGGAGCTGAAAGAGTTTTCTGATAAGCTGAATTTTATATTACTAAAAAAATATTCTTTGAAACATGGAGATAAAGTGGGGTTATATTTACCTAAAGGGGTAGAGCAAGCGGCTTGTGAGGTTGCATTAGCATATTTAAACATTGTGTTCCTTCCGATCGATGTTGAATTTCCAGTTAAAATTGTGGAACATTGTGTTTCGGCAATCGGATTAAGGATGATATTAACAGATACTAAAGAACATATGGAAGACATTGCTGCTGTGACGACTACTATTGTAACTCTTGAGAATGAAATACCAAGTGCAGAGATAGGGAAAGAGGCATTGGAAGAAAATTCAGAGACAATGCTGATAAATACGTCTGGAACAACAGGAATGCCTAAAACGGTAATTCTTACTTGGCGGGGGATTATGAATTGTATAAATGCAACTCAGAAGCTTTTTAGTATAACATCCAAGGACGTAGCATTTGGTGTAACGAACTATGGACATGATATGTCTATTTTTGACATTTTAGGAATGGTATATATTGGTGGAACGACAGTAATACCTAATCAGCATAATTATAAGAATCCTGAGATATGGATAGACTTGATGAATAAATATAAGGTAACAGTTTGGATATCTGTTCCGGCATTATTAGAAATGTTGCTGTACAGTGATTTGGAAAAACTCCCAGAGGTGGTGGGAAAACTACATAGAGTTATACAGGGCGGAGATTATTTGCATATAGATATTGTGAAAAAATTTAGAAAATGGAATCAAAAAGGAAAAATATTTAATGTAGGTGGACCGACAGAGACTACAATGTGGAATATTTATCATGAAGTATCAGGAGAAGATATTCAAAATAATAATATTCCTTATGGAAAACCATTTCCGAATACACAGTATTATATATTGGACAAAAAGCAAGAATTATGTCCGGTTGGGAAAGAGGGACAAATGTACATCGCTGGAGATGGAGTTACGCCGGGATATGTTGGAACAGGAGAACAGGGGAAGTTTACAGAATATAAAGGGTTAAGGGTATATTGTTCTGGTGATTATGGAGTATATATGAGAACCGGAGAGATTCTATTTAGAGGAAGAAAAGATAGACAAATAAAGATAAACGGAAAAAGAATAGAATTAGACGGGATTGAAGAAAAACTAAATTCGATAAAAGGTATAACTAAGGGGGCAGTAATATGTAAAGATAAAAGAATAGTGGCATATTATGTGGCGGAGGATAAAACGGAAGTGAATAATATTAAAAAAATATTATCTGGAATACTTCCTGAATATATGATTCCTACAGCCTTTTATGAAATAAAAAGGCTTCCCTATAATAGAAATAAAAAGGTTGATTATAGAGAATTGGAACGAATGGTTCCAAAAACAGGGGAGCAGGAGAAAGCAGAAACGGAATTAGAGGATTTTGTAGCAAGGATATGTGAAAATATTTTTGAAGTTGAAAAGATAGGCGTAAAAGAGAGTTTTTACAATCTGGGCGGGGACTCTGTTACAGCGATGAGAATTGCAGCAATTATCAAGAAAGAATTTAATGTACATATGACACCATATGATATTTTCGAACATTCTACAATTAGAGAACTTGCTTCTTATATAGCAAAATTGAGGAGTGATATTAATGAAAAAGTATGAAATGATAGAGATACAAACTAATATAGAAAAGATATACAAGGAAGTTTTCGGAATTCCAGATATTGCTGAGGATACCAATTTTTTTGAAATAGGGGGTAATTCGATTCTTGCTGCGAAAGTGGTGCAGAAAATAAAAACATGTTTGGGGATTAATCTTGCAATACAGGATATTTTTGAGTACGTGACGGTAAATCTTTTAATATCTTATATAGCAAAGATATATAATGAGAAAACCAAAATGGAAGAAGAAAGATATTGTAATGAAGAAACGAAAGAAGCATTTGAACTTACCGAAATACAGAAAGCATATTTAATTGGACGACAAGGAATAACTGGAGAAGGGAAAGTAGCTTCGCACTATTATGTGGAGTTAGAGTGTGAAACAGTAGACATTCTGCGTTTGGAAGAAGCATGGAATGTAGTTGTTGTAAGACAGCCGGCCTTGAGGACAATCATTGATGTGAAAGCTATGAAGCAAAAGATTTTAACCAGGGTTCAGGATTATAAAATAGAGCTGCTAGATTTCGAAGAAGATTTAAAAGGGTTTTATGAGCTACGGCGTGATATGGAAGATCAAGTGTTGGACATTAGTAGATGGCCAGTATTTGATATTAGGGTATCTAAATTAAAAGACAAGTTTCGCATTCATGTAAGTATGGATAACATGATACTAGATGGTACTGCTATTTGCGCTGTTTTAGACGAGTGGAATAAATTGTATAAGGGAGAAGTATTAAAGTCCGATATAGGGAAGAAAACATTTAAAGATTATGTGAACTATTTGAAAACGCTTGAGTTATCTTCAGAGTATAGTATGGCGCAGGAATACTGGAATAAAAAAATAGTAAATATGCCTCCACGCCCGGAATTGCCTCTATTAAATAAAAATGTTAATGGAGAATTTTATCGGCTATCAACTGTATTGCAGAAAGAAAAATGGAATGTATTGAAGATGCTTTCTGCTAAGTATGGGATAACACCCTCAAACGTTCTATTAACCAGCTTCTCAGAAGTATTATATAGATGGGGAAAAGAAAATAAATTTACAATTAATCTGACCATAAATAAAAAAGCTTTGTTAGACAGTGGATATGCGAAGGTATTAGGTGAGTTTACAGATACAATATTAGTAGAAGTGAATGCTGGAAAAAAGAGGAACTTTATAGAAAAATGCAAGAGCATACAAAATGAATTACTCAATAATTTAAAGTATTCTTCATATAATGGCGTTGCGGTTCAGCGAGATTGGACTAAAGAACATGGCTTTTTAATGGGAACTGCATTTCCAATAGTTTTTACCAGTTTACTAGGAACAGCCGATTTGTTGGACATGCCGGGAAAAATATCTTACGGATTAACTCAAACGCCACAGGTGTGGTTGGATTATCAAGTAAGTGAAATTGCTGGAAAGCTTTATTTGAATTGGGATGTTCTGAGAGGGAAATATGATGATGGTGTAATTGCACAAATGTTTTCATGCTATTTAGATAGCCTTGAAAAAATGACAGATAGGCGTTTTTGGGAGACTCCACAAAAAAACCATATAGGAAATTTTCAGAGTAGTTTACCAAAAGAAGATAGAGATGCAACCCTAATAAAAGAGGAATCATTATACAAAGGGTTTGAAAGAAGTTATCTGAAGAATCCAGATAAAATAGCTATAATAACGCCGAAAGGACAGTACACATATTGCGAATGCTACCAAAAAGCAGTAAAAATAGGAAGCTATATAATCGGGAAAAAGATTGTGGGAATTTTGATGGATAAGGGAATGTTGCAAATTGCAAGTATTCTTGCCGCAGCTATGGTATCAACAACATATGTTCCAATAGATATAAACAATCCTAAAGAAAGAATAAAGACGATTATTGAACAAGCATCTGTAGAGCTGATTCTTACAACTCAGGCATATCTCACTAGACTTAAGGGGATGACTTGTGAAAACGTGTGCGTAGATTTGTTGGAGGACAAATGTGTACAGGAAGTTATAGAAGAACAGCCATATAATAAAGAAGCCTATATTATTTTTACATCTGGTACTACGGGAATCCCCAAAGGTGTACTAATAGAACATAGTAATGCTAATAATACAATTCTAGATATTAATAGAAGATTCAGTATAAAGGAAAATGATAGTGTTTTAGGGCTTTCTAATATTGCTTTTGATTTATCGGTATTTGACATTTTTGGGATTTTCGAAGCGGGAGGAACATTGGTATTACCAGAGGATGTAAGTACTAAGGAACCAAAAGTATGGGTTGAAATGATTGAAAAAAATTCTATAACGATATGTAACCTCGTGCCAATGCGAATGGAAATGCTTTATACCTATGTAATAAAAAATGAGATATCTAAAGAAAGTTTAAAGTCGATAAGACTAATTTTGATAAGTGGAGAAAAAGTCCCTTTGGATCTGCCCGATAAGATACATTCTATAATGCCGAATGCGAGGATTGTGTGTTTAGGCGGAGCAACTGAAGCATCAATTTGGTCAAATTATTATGAGCCAAAAGAGATAAATAATAAATGGTTTAGTATCCCATATGGATATCCGCTTACTAATCAAAAATATTATGTAATGAATGCAGATGGCCTGATTTGTCCAGATAACGTGCCAGGGGAGTTATGTATTGCTGGAGAGGGACTTGCAAAGGAATATGTGAATGATAAGAAACTTACTATAGAAAAATTCCAATATAATGAAGATATTGAACAGCGGATATACAAAACAGGAGATAGAGGAGTTTGCGTAGAGGGGTGTATTTGGTACTTGGGAAGAGAAGATACACAAATTAAAAGACGCGGCTATCGGATTGAGTTGGGAGAAATCGAGAGTATACTTAACAGTGTAACGGGGATAAAGGCTTCGAAGGTGGTGTACAAAGACAGCCAGTTACTGGCTTTTGTAGTACCAGAACAGGATTTTTCTTGGGAAATTAGTGATATTGAAACTATTATTAAAGGGAAATTACCACAGTTTAATTTGCCAGATTCAATAACAATACTTGAGCGATTTCCAGAAAACATAAACGGTAAAATTGATATGGCAAAGTTGTGCGATTATGCAAATAATAAGATAGAAACAAAAGAAAGACTTGAAAACAATATTGAAAAGCAGATTGCAGAAGTTTGGATGAGAATATTGGGACTCAAGGAAACTATAATTTATGATGTTGATTTCTTTCAGTGTGGAGGTAATAGTTTAAAAGCAGTAGAGGTAATTGCCGAAATAAATCATTTATTTCAGGGACTTGAGTTGGAGATAAAAGATTTATTTTTAAATTCTACAATTAAAAAAATAAGTTTAAAAGTAGAAGATGAATTGAAAAAGTTTATGATAGTTGAGGAAGGAACTATTTAGGAGGAGCATAATGAAAAACAGGCTTATTGAGAAAATATCAGGCAAACAAGAGATTGCGAAGTTAAATTTGCTTTGTTTCCCTTATGCAGGGGCGGGTGCCTCAGTATATTATCGGTGGAAAGAATATTTTGGAAACAAGGTCATGATTTATGCAATACAGCTTCCAGGAAGAGAAAATAGGATAAGTGAACCTATGTATGCATCCGTTGATGAAATAATGCCAGATTTACTTGAAGCGGTAGGAGAAATTGTTAAGGAGAAATTTATTTTATTCGGACACAGCATGGGCGCTAAAATCGCATACGAACTAGAAAAAAGATTAGAACAGTCGGGTATTTATGCAAGACATCTAATTGTGTCAGGTAGCCGCCCACCGCATATACCAGAGCCAAATCCAATTTGTAACTTACCTAAAAGGGAATTTATTAGAGAACTTACCCGCTTTGCAGGAACTCCTAAAGAGATTTTGGGAAATGAAGAAATGATGAATTTCTTCATTCCGTTATTAAGAGCTGATTTCGAAATGGACGAAAAATATCTTAGAAAAAACAAGGTTAAATTGGAGTGTTCTATTAATGCATTTTGCGGAGAGAATGATACGGAAGCAACGGAAACGGATATGCAAGAGTGGGGAGAATATACATCTGATTTTGCTTTAGAGGTATTTGCAGGAGATCATTTTTTCATAAAATCAAATGCAAAGACGGTACAGTCATTAAACGAAATTATTAAGAGGAATATATAAAGGAAAGGAATCAAAGATGGAACGAATAGAAGAATTTATTGAAGCATTGAAAGAAAAAGGGATAAGGATTTGGTCTGATAATGAGAAGCTACGGTATCAAGCGGCTAAAGGGGCTATGGACAGTCAGACATTGGAAAAGATCAAGGAAAAGAAAGTTGAAATTCTGGAATTTCTAAATAACAAAAGTGATATAGAAGTAGTTTTTAAAAGTAACCAAGCGGAAAGATATGAGCCGTTTCCGTTGACTAATATTCAGAATTCATATGTTATAGGAAGAAATAGCGCATATGAGCTGGGGGACGTTACTTGTCACGGCTATATTGAGATAACGTATCAAGAAGAATTAGATAAGGAAAGAGTATGTCAAAATCTAAGGAAAGAAAGAAGGCCGAAAGATACTGGCAAGACAAAATTAGAAATATGGGAACAGCTCCTGAATTGATAATAAACAATCAGAAAACCGGGGAAAGAGAAACTTTTAAACAATTAAAGTTCTTTATTGATGAGGAGGGAAAAGAAAATATTAATGAAATTGCAAAAGAATTGCGAGTTACGGCATCAACGGTAATTTTGACTGCCTTTGGGGAAGTGATCAATAAATGGTCTAAGAACTCGAAGTTTAGTATTAATATGACTATGCTCAGCCGTGATAAAACAATCCCAGGAGTGGATAAAGTGGTTGGAGATTTTACAGATGTAAATGTATATTCTATGGATTATAGTTCATGTAAATCATTTGAATCGAGAATTTTAGAGAATCAAGTAAGTTTGTGGGAAGATTTACAGAATAACGCAGTATCTGGTATTGAAGTGTTAAGAGAACTTGGACGAGAGAAAAAAGAAAATGTGATGATTCCAATTGTTTATACAAGTACATTAGGTGTAAGTGATTCTGATAATTCTTTTCTTTCAAGAAGCAACATTTCTTATAAGATTAGTCAAACACCGCAAGTATGGATTGACTGTCAAATAGCAGAGGAAAATGGTGGTGTTGCAGTTAATTGGGACTATAGAACAGGTGTCTTTTTGCAGAATGTAATTAGAGATATGTTTGAGGCATTTGAGAGAGTTCTAAAGAGATTAGGAAAAAAAGATAACACTGTTCTGAAGGAAACAGATCCTATCGGACTTCCAGAAAAAACACAGGCTGTTCGTAATAAGGTAAATGCAACAGAAAGAGAGCTACCAGAGAGTTTGATGGCGGAAGGATTTGTAAAAAGTTGTGTTTTGTATCCTAATAAGACAGCTCTGATTACAAAAGATGGAGAGTATACATATGCGGCACTTAAGCAATATGTAAGTGCTGTTCAGCACACGTTGCTTGAAAATGGACTTAAGCCAGGAGATTCTGCTGCGGTAAATGCTGCCAAAGGGAATTTGGCAGATAGCAGGTGTATTAGGAACTTTATTGGCGGGTGGTGTATATCTGCCGATAGATTCAAAACAACCGCTTCAAAGAAGAAATGATATTATTCAGGATTCAGGAGTTAAATTTGTATTAACAGAGAAAGTGGAAGAATTATATAACCAGGAGAAGCTAACGACAATAAATGTAAACATACTAGATGCAACAACAGAGTATCAACTTCGTGAAATTGCAGGAGTAAGAGGTTCTGATCCAGCTTATATTATTTATACATCTGGAACAACTGGAAAACCCAAAGGTGTTGTTATCTCTCATGAAGCAGCTATGAACACCATATATGATGTGATTGAGCGTTTTTCGCTGAATAGAGAAACAGTTATTTTGGGATTATCTAATCTGGCTTTTGATTTATCAGTATTTGATATTTTTGGCTGTTTCCAGGTGGGGGGAACTCTGGTATTACCGGATGATGAGTTAAAGAAAAATCCAAAACATATTTTAGATTTAATTATTATAAATCGTGTGACTGTATTAAATGCAGTTCCTGCTCAAATGAAAATGCTGGATTCCTATATGGATAATGCGGGAATATTAGAAATTTCATGGGTAAAGCTGATTATTATGTCGGGAGACTGGATTCCAGTAGGGCTTCCAGAAAATTTGTTTAAGAAATTTACTAATGCTATAGTAGTGAGCATGGGTGGAGCAACAGAATGTGCTATTTGGTCAATTTTCCACATTATACCAAGGGGGTATGAGAAAAAGAATAGTATTCCATACGGAAAGCCATTAAGCAATCAAAAATTTTATATACTCAATGCTGGTATGGAAGATTGTCCAGATGGAGTATCCGGCGATATTTATATTGCTGGAAAAGGATTGGCAAAAGAATATTTTAAAGATAAGGAAATGACAGACCAGAAGTTTATCTTTTTGCCTAGAATTGGAGAAAGAATTTATAAGACGGGTGATGTGGGGCAGTATGACGAAGCAGGTATTATTGAGTTTTTAGGACGCTCAGATAACCAAGTAAAAGTTCGTGGACATAGAATTGAATTAACAGAGATAGACAGTATTTTATCGGAAAATAAAGAGTTGGATGATGTTGTCTCTATCATTGTAGGGGATGCCCAGGAAGATCGGCGAATTGTAACAGTGGCAGTACCTAAACAAGCTGAAGTTGCTACTGAAGATACAAGTCAGGAAATAGCTAATATCAAAAATAAGGAGGAGGAACTTACTAAGGAAGTGAATAAGGAATTGCTGTCTGAATGGGTACATGCAGCCAATAAAGTTGTATTATCAGATATTTTTCTTGCTTTATATGGAAAAGGAGTATTTACTGATTCCAACAGATTATATACATACGAAGAAATTGTTAAAACATTAAATATTCCAAATAAATTGTATAAATTAATGCACCGATGGCTGACCGTTTTGTGTAATGAAAAGATTGTGGTACATAGAGATGGAGGCTATTGTGTTAATTTATTTATCGCAGAACAATATAAAAACAACAAAAAATTATGGGATGAAATGTATTCGATAGAAGGAAGATTACATTATAGTCAAAAGTTATTAGATTATTTGAAGACTTCCAGTGATGTTTTGCCAGAATTAATGGCTGGTAAAGAAGATCCATTAAATCTGTTATTTCCGAAAGGCGAAATGGATGTTGCGATGGCGGCATATCACGATAACATTATAAATAGGATTATGAACGGGCTGGCAAAAGAAGAAATAGAGTTTTTGGCCTTAGATAACAGGCGGACACCGATTAGAATATTAGAAGTAGGGGCTGGAGTTGGTGGAACTTCTGTTGATGTTATTCCGTCACTGGATGGAACTGGTGCAGAATATTATTTTACAGATTTATCTGCCTTTTTCTTGAACAATGCAAGAGAGAAGTTTAGTGGTTATGAATGGGTAAAATATAATATCTTTGACATTAATAAAGATATTATGGAACAGACAATTGCGCCATTCTCAGTAGACATAATTTTGGCAGCAAATGTTTTACATAACGCTAAAAACATCCATTATGTTTTAGAAAATTTGAAAAAATTACTGAAACCAAATGGAACTATTATTATTTTAGAGGAAACCTTAGAAGCATATACTTTATTAACATCAATGGAGTTTAAAGATGGTTTAACAGGCTTTACAGATGAAAGAGCAGAGAACAATCAAACTTTCTTTAAAAGAGAACAATGGGAAGGGGTGTTTAAAGAGCATAAAGCAGATATCGTGTATCAGTTCCCAGAAAAGGGAACCCCTTTGGAAATGGCTGGGCAGACTATTTATGTGGTCAGATTTAAGGAAAACTATATTTGTCCGGATAAAAATAATATGCTGGATGAATTGGAAAGAAGGATACCGGAGTATATGATTCCAAGTGTGATCACATTTCTTCCAAGGCTTCCGCAAACATCAAATGACAAAATTGATAGAGGTAGAATTAGCAAGTGGATTTCTGCGAGTGCGGAAGAAAATAAAAAAGTTGATGTCGCTGAGCTTCCGCAAAACGATTTAGAAGAACAAATTGCTAGGATTTGGTGTAAAGAATTGAATATTGAGCGGATTGGGAGAAACGATAACTTTTATTTGAGCGGTGGAGATTCTTTGTTGATTGCGCAGGTAATAGCAAGGATGAGAGAAACTATTGAAGCTGCAAAACGATGGAGCTGGGATGATTTGCTTAAAGAAATGATGAAAACACCTACTATTCGCGGGGTAGCAAAGATTCTTTCTAATCAGGCAGGTGAAAATGAACAGGATAAATCTTTAGTTATTATTAAGGAGGCGGCAGAGAGTTCAGAAAAGAAGGTAACGGTTGTATTTCATGCAGGAACAGGAACTTTAACTCCATATAATTCGTTGATTGCATATATTACAGAAAGAAGTCAAGAAAACGAGGCAGTTATGGGATTTACCTTTGGTGATGAAGCAGAGTATTTAGCCATTCCGACAGACAAAATATTTGAGAATCTTGGCAAGAAATATGGGAGAATTTTGTCAGAGTTGGGATTTACGGAATACACCTTAATCGGGCATTGTGTCGGCGGCCTTATTGCTTTAGAAACAGCACATTATTTGAAAGATAAAGGAAAGAATGTTTCTAGTGTTACATTGCTTAGCACAAGTATACCTCACAAAAAAGAGGAGACGGTACTGGCTGATTTAGATATGAAAATTTTTGAAACAGCGGTTCAAACCAGTTTGTATAATGAATTGCTTTTAGAAAGAACTTTTGCAAGTCTTATTGATGCGGATATCAAAAAAGCAGGACATCAAGTTGACAACGATACCTTGCAGCAGGTAATTGAGTATTTGATTTTTAATAATGGTGGCAATATTACAGTTCAGGCGTTATGTTCTCTTACAGGTAAATTTGCAGAGGTAGGGGCAGAGTTTCAACGGCTTCATAGTATGAGTGCAACAGAGCGTATGAACGATTTGTATACAACTATAGAAAGACCAAATGGTCAATTAATGGAACATCAGAGGAAAATGCTGAATGTACTCTTTAGGGTTTTTGCACAGAACTTTAGATGTGTGTCCTCATATATCCCAAAGGTATATACAGGAAAAATGCGAGTGTTTGATTGTGAAAGTGCAATAGCAAATTTCTTTCCTAGTTTATTTTCTGAAGATAAAAAGACATGGGAACAGTATGCACAAGGAGAGTTTCTATTTGATACTATGAAAGGAGATCACATATCATGCATGAATAGTCCGTATATAGAAGAAAATGTAAAGAAAATTCTTGATTTATAAAAAATGAGGGCATGTTGCTTGGTGCGGACACTTGCAATATGCCCTTTCATGCGAGGTGAAAATTAATGAAGAAAGTAGGAGTTTTAGGTTGTACAGGGGAAATTGGAAAAAGAATAGTAGAGCTTTTACAGAAAAATTATAGTGTAAAAGCTGGATTTCATAAAGTGAATCCTGATAAAATGTGGAGTAGTGTAGAATACAGTCAATTCGATATACACGATAGAAAAAGGTTGACTTTTTTTATCCAAGAGTGTTACATTGTTATAAATTGTGCAGGAGCCTCCTTTATAGATGGAATGTATGTGGCTCAAATTTGTTCGGATACTGGGGCTATCTATATTGATCCATTTGGCGCCAATTACTTGGAACAAGAGATAAGAAAGGCAAATGTACCGGGAACATTCATTTTATCGTGTGGCTGTTTTCCAGGTTTTACTGGTCTTGCAATGAAATATTTGTGTGATTCTTATGAAAGTGTAAATTCGATTTCAGGAATTTGTATTGATAGGCAGATTCCGGGTGTAAATGGAATTATAGATTTCATTATAAGTGGGTTAAAAGGATTTGGTGAAACATCGTATTATTATTATGCAGGAAACAAGAAATATGACGATAAACAAGAAAATTTTAGAGATTATGATGGAAAAGAAGTGGAAATACAAAAATATTTTACAACGGAAATTGCAGATGTGATTAACAAATTTTCTCCCCGAAAGGCGATTTGGTATACTCCAGCGTTAGGTCGAGAGATTACAGAAATTATGCAGAAAGCTGTTGTGGGATATATTCAAACAGAACAGTATATTTCTATTTTTACATATGCACAAAAGATACAAAAGCTAATTGAAGAAAAAAGCAGAGGAGAATGCGAAACCGGATGTGAAATAAATATTTGGTCATCTGGTTTAAGTGGCGGAAAACAGAGAGAGAGAAGTATTGTTATTAAGAGTAGCTTCGGAAGTAGCTTAACAGCGGCAGTCCTTGATACAGTTACAGCAAAAATCATGGAGAAAGGACTTACTCCAGGAATTTATTATGCAACAGATATTATCTCAATGCTAGATGTGATAAAACAAAATGTGAATAGAGAAATTAATTATTACTGTAACGATGAATCAATAAATATCGGAACGGAGGGAATTGTATATGAAGAAGGGATCCTATAATTGTCATTTTATTGGAAATGTAAATAATCCCAAAGTTGTTTTAATACATGGTATGGGATTTTATTGGGAAAAATGTTTTACTCCGATTATTGAAGCTCTAGAGTTAGAATATTGCCTGATTATACCGGAACTGGAGGGACACCACAATAAGAGCGAAAAAACAGATATTAAAATTGCAGATTGTGTGAATCGGCTGGAGCAGGAGCTTACTTCAAACAATATAAAGCAGGTTGACGTAGTGTATGGAATTTCATTTGGTGCAAGTATTGCTGCGGAATTTGCGTGCAATGGAAAAATAAAGGTTAATAATTTGATTTTGGACGGGGCGATGTTTGTAGATCAAGGACTTATGAGTTGGTTTTCCGCTTTGATTATGGCATGGCAATTTAAAAGAATACTTAGTGACAAACCTATGTTTTCTTACATAAAAAAGCAAATGGGTTATACAACGAAAGATGAAATTACAATCTTAAAACCCCTAATGTGTAATCCAATTAGCTTTCAAACATTGCGAAAATCAGCTTATGAATGTTATAGGTATGATATTACGAAGAAGAACAAAATTGAAAGTAATGTACGTTTTATATATGGAAGTGGGGAAAGTTTTCCAGCACAATCAGAAGAAATTATAGCTGGTTGCACACCAAAACTAATCAACAGTAAAATATATGATAATAAGGGACATGCAGAGATATTAAGTTGTTATCCAGAAAAAATAGTAAATATTATTAAAAATATTCTACATAGTAAACAACTATAATAACTAGCGCTGGAAAGAAGGTTCAAAATGGAAGTTGATTTTAAACAGGAATGGTATGGCATACAATCTAAAATCATAGAGCAGACAGACGATTTTATTGTTATAGACTATGGGTGTCGAGGTCATGGAATTATTACCAATTACTTTCTTTTTGATGGTATACAGCTTTGCTTTTTAGATTTCGATACGTCAGAGTCTATGCCATCTCAAAAATTTAATCCGGATATTATCCAAATTACACATTGTCAAGAAGGAAGATATGAATGTGAATTTGCAAATCATACAGTATCTTATTTACCAGAGGGCTATTTTGGAGTTGCAGGAACGCGTTACTTACCAGTATCCTTTTCTTTTCCATTAAAAAGGTGTTTTGCAGTAAGCCTTGTGATTGATAAACAAATGCTCTCAACATCTACCCGTAAAATGATGGCAGAAATTCCGATCAATCTTGATAAAATAGGTGAAACACTGGGAGTTGAAAAAAAATGGTATATTGAGCAACCGTCGTCAAGCCTTCAACATTTATTTACTGAGATATACGAGGCAAAAGGTTGTAGACATGTAGGGTACTTTAAAATTAAAGCGATTGAATTGCTTTATTATATGGAACAATTAACACAGATAAATAGTTGCGATTTTAAATACTTTGACAAAAGACAGATAGAAGCCACAAAAGCAATCAGAGATTATCTTATAGGACATTTAGATGAAAAAATTTCATTAGAATGTTTAGCAAAGGAGGCACATCTGAATCTTACGGTATTTCATAATATTTTTTTCCATATATATGGAGATACTCCTTATGCTTATTTAAAAAAATATAAAATGAATCTTGCTGCAAAGCTCTTATTAGATGGAAAACGAAAGATTGGAGATATTGCTTTGGAACTAGGATATAATAATGCAAGCAAATTTACAAAAGCATTCCAATCAGTTTATGGAGTATTGCCAAAGGACTATCGGAAGAACAAATAGGAAGAATGGGCTATTTTATGCAAAATTATAAAGGAATGGAGTAGAAAATAGAATTACTACTGTATATAATAGAACAGTACAGTTAGACTAAACTAACTAAATGTTCTAGTGTATTTATGGGGGTGATGTATTGCTTGAGATGGATACGCGTATTAAGTTATTACTCTTTCTTTTAATCAATTTTATGGTTTTTGGCCTAAAAGATTTTATATTAGGCACAATTTGCTTTGCTTTAATCTGCATTCTATCGTGTTTTATGGGACAAAAGAAAATCGTTTTGAAATATATTGTTTTCTATGTAGCTATCGTTATCATACAAGAAGTTTGTGCATATACTCCACAGGCGATTGAAACGATTCTTTCTATTTTCACTTTATTTATCCGTGTTATGATACCGGTAATTTTATTCGCTTCTACCTTTATAGCAACAACAAAAGTAAGCGAACTGATTGCGGCAATGTATTCTCTTAGATTTCCACGGAGTATTACGATTACTTTCGCAATGGTACTTCGCTTTTTTCCTACATTCAGTGAAGAAATACATAGAATTTACGATGCTATGAAGTTAAGAGGAATTGCGCTTTCATGGAAAAATGTGTTTACCCGGCCATTGTTGTTGCTTGAAGCAATGGTGGTTCCGATTGTCATGCGTTCAGCTTCGATTGCGGATGAATTGTCTGCTTCTGCAGTTACAAGAGGAATTGATAATCCGGATCAACGAACTTCTTTTGTTCAGCTTAAAGTGACACCAAAAGATATTATTGTCCTAGTATCTTTTGTTATAGCGTTTGTCGCCCTCTTTTATGCAAAATATCAAATTTACGGGAGAATATAAAATGATAAATATTAACAGTGTATCTTTCCGTTACGCAGGTTCTAATACTGAAAATTTAACGAACTTTACTTTGCGGATAGAAAAGGGCGAATGTGTGGTTCTTACCGGTGAGTCCGGATGTGGAAAAACTTGTGTGACACGTTTGATAAATACGTTGATCCCACATTTTTATGAAGGTGAATTAACTGGTGAAGTAACAATTGACGGAGTAAATACTGCTTCGGTTCAGCCGCATGAAATTGCAGATAAAATTGGTTCTGTGTTTCAAAATCCGAGAAGTCAGTTTTTTAGTCTTGATACCGATAGTGAAATTGTATTTGGGATGGAAAATAAGGGGCTGCCTTATCCCCAAATGGTACAGCGATACGAAGCGACTATCAGAGAACTTCATATTGAGAAGTTAAAGAACCGGGAACTTTTTGAATTGTCTGGAGGACAGAAACAGACGATTGCTTTTGCCAGTGTTTATGCGTTAAATCCTGATATTTTTGTCTTAGATGAGCCGTCCTCTAATCTTGATCCAGAAGCCATTGAAGAATTGCGGAGGCTGTGTTTATTGATTAAAGAGATGGGGAAAACAATTATTGTATCAGAACACCGTCTATATTTTCTTAATGGGATTGCAGATAAAATTGTACTGATGAAGCATGGGATGCTGGAGAGAGTATGGACAGCAGAAGAATTTAAAAAAATCCCAAAGGAAGAATATCAAAAATTGGGGCTGCGCAGTTATTTCCCGACTTGTTTAAATCTGCCGGAGGGTAATCTTGTAAAAAATGAGATACCCGTAATCAGTGCAAAACATCTTCTTGTCGGTTATGAAAAAGGGGTAGCGGTAACGCGGGAAATAAACTTTTCTGCATACCGCGGAGAAATTATTGGAATCGTAGGGAAAAATGGTTGTGGGAAAACAACCTTAGCCAGAACAATTTGCGGATTGCAGAGGGAAATTCAAGGAGAAATTTTGTATAACGGAGAAAAAGTACCTACAAAACAGAGAATGAAGAAGGCTTACCTTGTTATGCAAGATCCAGACTATCAGCTATTTACAGACAGTGTTTATCAGGAACTATCCTTAGCTCTTTTAGCGCAAAAGACTCCAGATGAACAACAAATTATTAATATTATGGAAAAATTAAACCTGACAGAATATAAGGATCATCATCCGATGTCATTATCGGGGGGACAGAAACAAAGAACTGCTATCGGTGTTGCGGCTCTTAGAGATTGTGATGTGCTTCTTTTTGATGAACCTACAAGCGGGTTAGATTATAAAAATATGGAAAGTGTTGCTGAAATTTTACAAAAACTATCAAAAGAAGGGAAAACAATTTTGGTGATTTCCCATGACAATGAACTATTGATGAAAATATGTTCCAGAATTATCAGAATAAACGGGGTAATTTCATCTTAGTTATATAGTTATATGGTAATAGAAAGGAGTTTTCTTTTATGAACAATCAAACAAACATGAGTGGAGGAACCACAAAAATGAAGGCTAAGGACTTCATTACGCTAGGGATTTTTACCGTACTTTTCTTTGCGGTAGTTATGGTATGCATTTTTGCTTCAGCCGCAACCGTTGTTACTTTTGCTTTTGGCTGCGCGATTGCTGCTCTTCCGGGTGGTATCATTTATATGTTGATGAGAGCAAAAGTACCAAAGGCATGGAGCGTTTTACTAAGCGGCGTTGTGATTGGCCTGATAGAATTTTTAATTGGTGCTGGATGGGCGGTGGCTGTTGGCTTTATTGCAGGAGCAATTATCGCCGAAATTTTATCCAGAATTGGACAATATAAAAACTTTTGGCTGAATACGATTGGATACTCTATTTATATGACTTTTTTTGCTTTAGGTACATATCTTCCAATGGTAATCATGTCTGGATATGTAGATGATATGTCCACATCTAACGGAGTAAGCGCTGAATATCTTACAGAACTTCATAGTTTTATGAATAGCACAATGATTGTAATTATTGCGGTAGTTACCTTTGTGGCTGGAATTATCGGAGCTTTGATTGCAAAAGGATTATTCAAAAAGCACTTTCAAAAAGCCGGTATCATCTAAAAAAGATTTACAAAACTCTGGTATTTTTGGGCTATTTTTGGTCTATTCTTAAAGAAACAGAGTAGAAATAACTAACTAAAAACGATACAATAATGGCGTAGTTAGAAATAGCTAACTACGCCATTATTGTATTTAGGAGGTATCGTGCAATGTCTAACACAAAGTCTAAAAAGACAAAATCAAAGACGGGACTGGCACGCTGTATGGAGTTGGCTTCTGATAGAAAAGGATTGATTTTTCTATCTGCTCTCCTTTCTTCTTTGGCAGCGATTGCTTCGTTTATCCCGTACATAGCGGTCTACTTTATGATTCGTGAAATCTTAAATGTATTCCCTGACCTTGTTCAACTGGATATGGGAAGAATTATGAATTATGGGTGGCTGGCATTAGCCGGAATCGTTGCGAATATTCTGCTTTACTTTTTGGCTATTTTCAGTTCACACATAGCAGCTTTTGGCACACTTTATGATTTGAAGGTGTTATTTGCAGACCACATTACAAAAATCCCTTTGGGGTATCATCTTACAATCGGCAGTGGGCGCTTACGGAAAATCATGGACGAAAATATTGAAAGTGTGGAAGGTTTTATTGCCCATCAGTTTCCGGATTTTGTAGCATCTATTACTGCACCGATTGTAATGGTCATTATCCTTTTTGTTGTTGACTGGCGTTTTGGTCTTGCTTCCCTTGCAGGAATTATTTTGGCTTTTATAGCAGAGTTTATTGGATTTGGCAGTGGGGCTATGAAAGAAAATATGGGGAAATATCAAAAAGCATCCGAGGAGATGAATAACGCTTCTGTAGAATATGTACGTGGAATGTCTGTTGTCAAAGCATTTAATCAAACAGCATCTTCATTTAAAAAGTTGCAAGAGGCCATCAGCGGTTATACGGAATGGGTTTTGAAATTTTCTCTGGGGTGGCAAAACTGTATGCCGGCTTTCACAACCATTATCAATAATATTTACCTGATTTTAGTTCCGGTTGGAATTTTAATCGGATCAAATACATCTAATTTCAAAGAGTTTTCAATGAAGTTTATTTTCTACCTGTTATTTGTTCCGGCGATTGCGGGTGTTTTGAATAAAATCATGTATATCTCAGAATCCTTTATGCAGATTGATGGTAATGTAGCCCGTATGGATGAGATTTTAAATATCCCAGAAATGCCGGAAACAGCTAATCCTCAAAAACCGCAGGGAGAAGATGTGGTTTTTGATCATGTAAGTTTTACTTATACTGGAAACAACGAAGAAAAAGCATTGGAGAGTGTCTCTTTTGCAGCAAAACAAGGACAAATTACTGCGATTGTTGGGCCATCCGGCGGCGGAAAAAGTACGATTGCCAATTTGATTTCCCGATTTTGGGATGTGACAGATGGAAAGATTACCATTGGTGGGGTGGATTTACGAGATATGGCACAAAACGATCTTATGCGTCAAGTAAGTTTTGTGTTTCAGGATATTTTCTTGTTCAAGCAGAGTATTTTAGATAATATCCGTATGGGAAATAGAAATGCTACAGAGGAACAGGTAATTGCGGCTGCAAAAGCTGCACAATGCCACGAATTTATTTCAAAATTGCCAGAAGGTTATCATACGGTTGTTGGAACAAAAGGTGTTCATTTATCCGGAGGAGAACGACAAAGAATTGCGATTGCCAGAGCAATTATAAAAGATTCTCCGATTATTGTGCTGGATGAGGCGACCGCGTTCAGTGATCCGGAGAATGAATATTTAATTCAGAAGGCTTTTGAGAAACTTATGCAGAATAAAACAGTAATAATTATTGCCCATAGACTTTCTACGATTCGTAACGCGGATAAAATTATTGTTATGGAAAAAGGGCAAATAGTAGAGTCTGGAAAACATGATGATCTGGTTGCTGCAGGAGGCCGTTATTTCCAAATGTGGAATCATTATACAGAGGCAATCAACTGGAAACTCAATGGAAAGGCGGTGTAACAATGAGTAAATTACAGAAAGCCCTGTTTTTATCGGATAAAGGGTACAAAGACTTAAAAAAGGCAATTTGTGCATGTACTTTAACAAATTTAACAATGCTCCTCCCTTTTTGTGTTACGGTTATGATTTTTAGTGAGATACTGACACCCGTAGCAAATGGGGGAAATGTCCAGTGGAATCATATCTGGCTGTTATGGGGAGTTGGAATTATATCTGCTTTATTAGTTTTTTTAGCGGCTAAAAATGACTATCGTAAAACGTATATCGCATCTTATCAAGAATCCAATGCCACAAGGCTGCGGATTGCTGATCATTTGAGAAAACTTCCGATGAGTTTTTTCAATACAAAAGATTTATCTGAACTTACAACAAATATGATGTCCGATTGTAGCAGTATGGAATCCTTACTTAGCAGTACGATTCCACCTCTGATTGCAAATGGGATTACCGTAACTCTTACTTGTATTTTGCTTGCATTTTTTGACTGGAGATTAGCTCTGTGTGTATTTTGTACTGTACCGCTTGCTTTTCTGATTATCTGGTTAAGCAGAAAACATCAGATCAAGTTGTTTGAGAAACAGGTAAAAGCAAAATTGAACGCTTCCGATCAGGTTCAGGAATATCTTGAAGGAATGAAAATTATTAAATCCTGCGGATTAAGCGGTGTGCATTTTAAATCTTTAGACAATGCTCTTTTGGCTATGAAAAAAATTGCAGTAAAAGTTGAAATGGCGGTTGGGGTCTTTATGTCTAGCGCAAGCATGATATTGCAGGCTGGCATTGGAATTACAATTTTCGTCGGAGCATTGTTATTGACAAGCGGAGAGATTGAGTTACTTCCACTTCTGATGTTTTTGCTGATGGTAACACGCATTTATGGACCTATTTTATCTATTCTTGCGAACCTTTCTTCCCTGCTGAATTTGAATGTTGTTACAAACCGTATGCGTACTCTTTTGACAACTCCGGCTATGGAAGGAAAAGAAAAAGAAGTATCAAATTGTGATATAGAACTTTCACATGTCACATTTGCTTACAATCAGGAAAATGTAATTAAAGATATTTCCTGCAAAATTCCACAGGGCAGTGTAACAGCGCTTGTGGGACCTTCCGGAAGTGGAAAAAGCACCATTTCAAAACTAATTGCACGTTTTTGGGATATTCAAAAAGGAAAAATTACGATTGGAGGAAAAGATATAAAGGCTATGGAGCCAGAAAGCCTAATGTCCTATATGTCTTTTGTCTTTCAAGATGTGACGCTGTTTAATGATACTGTTATGAATAATATACGGATCGGTAATCCAAATGCCACAGATGAACAGGTAATTACAGCAGCGCAAGCAGCTTATTGTGATGAATTTGTCCGTGAAATGCCGGAGGGATACCAAACACTTTTAGGAGAAAATGGAAGTACATTATCTGGCGGAGAACGTCAACGTATTTCTATCGCACGAGCATTACTTAAAAATGCGCCTATCATTCTTTTGGATGAGGCGACCGCGTCGCTTGATCCAGAAAATGAAGTTTTGGTTCAAAAGGCAATTGCAAAGCTGATTGAAGGAAAGACGGTTATTATGATTGCCCATCGATTGCGGACGGTAGTAGATGCCGACCAGATATTTGTTCTGGAAAATGGGAAATTAGTAGAAAGCGGTACGCATAATGAATTGATGAAAAAACAAGGTTTATATCAGAAATTATATCACATTCAACAGGAAAGCTTGGGATGGGCCGTTTGACTCCATCATTAAGTCACAGTATTAGACTCTTATTTGGCAGGAGATTATAATCCTGCCAAAATATCAGAGAGTAGCAACAATAGTAAAAGTGCTTATTTAGTAAATTATACAAACAGAGAAATCAATTAAATATAATATGCGGTTTTTATAATTTGTATTATTAAAAAGATATATATTTTGAGAATATAAATTTTTGAGGAGGTAAAATGTGCAAATTTATTCGTCGGGAGAGGATTATTTAGAAGCCGTGTTAATACTTCAAAAGAAAATGGGAGAGGTACGTTCGGTAGATGTCGCCCGTTATGTAGGAGTTTCAAAACCTAGCGTATGCCATGCAGTTAATGTCTTATGTGACGGCGGTTTTCTTACAAAGGACGATAAGCACTTTATTTCTTTAACAGAGGAAGGGCGAAAAGTTGCAGAGAAAATTTATGAGCGACATAAATTCTTTAAGGAACAGCTTATATCTGCTGGAGTCAGCCCCAATATAGCGGAAACAGAAGCCTGCCGTATTGAACACTGTGTCAGTGATGAATCCTTTCTTAAACTAAAGCAGCATCATGAAAAGGATAAGGGATGACAGCGAGAATTTACATATAATAATATAGAAAGTCTTTTTATGATTTTCTACTTATTATTTTGCGTTTCACGTACAGAAAACGTATGTAATAAGTAGAAAAGAAAAAAGGAGAGATTCTATATGATAAAGCGAATAAGAATTGCAATCGACCATGGAAACAGAAATATCAAAACGGTTCATACAGTATTTACGACTGGAATCAGTGAAAGCGATATGAGCCCAGGCAGGGGAATTGATTATCTGGAGTATAACGGAAAGTTTTATGTGCCGAGTAACAGGAGAATCCTATATCAGAGAGAGAAGACTGCCGATCAAAGATTTTTCTTATTGACACTTTTAGGAATAGCAAAGGAACTGGAATTAAACCCGAATATCGAAAAAGGTGATTTAATCCAAGTTCAAATGCCAATAGGACTGCCGCCGAAGCATTTTGCGGAACTCTATGATAAATATGAGTCGTTTTTCCGGGGAACTGGAGAAATGCTTCAATTTAATTATAAGCAAAAAGAATATCATGTAATTATCACAGATGTTATGGCATTTCCCCAGGATTATGCGGCGATTATGCTGCAGCACCGGGAGATACGTTCTTACCCTAAAGTAGTAGGTGTGGACATTGGTGGATTTACAACAGATTATCTGATGTTCCGTTCCGGAATTGAGGATATGGAGATCTGCGACTCTATGGAAACGGGAATCATTAGTCTTTACAACCGGATTACAGCTCGGATGCGTGCGGATTATGATGTGTTGCTGGAAGAAGCGGATATTGACAGTATTATACAAGGGAAAAAAGGATTCTATGAGGAGAAAGTAGTTCGCGCAGTACTACAAGAAGCGAATCAATGTAGTTTATGATCAGGTTTACGAAAAAGAAGAAAATAATAATATCATGATCCGGATTATGAGTAATATATTGGGATCCCGTAACAGCGAGAGCAGAGAACACATCCTGCATATTAAAACAGCAACGGAGATGATGCTGAGACAACTGGTAAAATTAACAGATGCTTATCCTTTGACAGAGGCAGATATTGCTTTGATTACAACTGCTTCTTCCCTTCATGATATTGGTAAGATTCGTATTCCGGAAGAAATATTGAATAAACCAGGCAGACTTACCGATGAAGAATTTAAGATTATGAAAACCCATAGTGAGCTTGGCGCGGCTATAATTAAGGACATGGATTTTCCACAAGATCATCTACTGGTACATACCGCATGGGAAATCTGCAGGTGGAATCATGAAAGATGGGATGGAAAGGGCTATCCGGATGGATTGAAAGGTGAAGAAATACCAAACTCCGCACAGGTGGTATCGATTGTTGATGTTTATGATGCACTTACAAGTGAAAGATGCTATAAGAAAGCTTTTGATCATGATACAGCGATTCAAATGATCCTGGACGGACAATGTGGACAATTCAAGGTCATGCAGGAAAAAATCGATTTCTTCAAATCGAACAGTGGAATGAATTCGATTGATTACAATGCGGTTTCAGGTCAGCTCACTATATTAAATGGAAAACGGCAGATATTATGTCAGAGAAATAATTCGAAAATTGATCTGTTCAAAGAATTCGGAGTAAATGAAGAAGATGTTCAATATATTCGGGTTTTGTTACACCAGACATCTGTACAAAATAAAGAAATCTCTGTGCAGTTAAAAGCGACAGTGGAAAATAATAGTCAGAAGTATAAAATGAAATTGCATACGCTGTGGTCGCCAATGAAGAAAGACGTATGCATAGGAATTATCGGGTATTTTGACACTGTAAAATAAATATGAAGATTACAATCATAATATCGTTTATACTTTTTTACAGATGAGTATTGGATCAATTACCAGAAAGGCAAAGGAAGTGAAGAGTTCCAAAAGTATATGGAAGATCTGACAGACATGCAGAATCATGTGCTTCCGTATCTGCAGAGTTTTTGCAATCTGGAGGAAAAAGGTGTGAAGGAGAGACGAGAACAGCAGATAGCAGAAAGATATGAAGGAAGAGCAGATGAGAGGGTAACAAGTACCGAAGCGAATGAAGTTGTTAAGGATGTAGGAAAAACAGATAGAAAACCGGCACAGCAGAAGCAGGCGGTAGATGGAAAAGATAAGAAATTATCCATTCATGAACGGCTTGAGATTAATAAGAGGATTATTCAAGAAAAACAGGGAAAAGATAAGCCGGAGAGAGAGGCTGATCGGGATGTAAGACAGGTGTAACATTATAATTCTAATGAAGGGTGTAGGGAGTCAATCCCTGCATCCTTTTTTATGCGTAAATATGGAGTGAATGTTATAATGAACAGCAGGCGGAAGAGGTATTGGATATCTCGATAATTGGTGAATTGGAAAATTAAATTCCAGTCCATTCAAAAACTGGCACTTAGTATTGCAAAATATATCATAGAAGTTAGTGTTGCAAACCTCTTGATATCTAGTTATAGTTGTGGCTCAGCAATAGAGTCCGGATGGCGTTATCCAAGGAGAATACCATGGCTAAGAATGTACATCTGGTTCTTGATGAAAGAGTCACAATAGAAGTTCGCTTAAGAGAACGAGCTTCATTTACTGAGATGTGCTGAAGGAAGAAGGCCGTAAGCTTACAGCAAAGAAAAAACAGTTCTATGGAGAATATCAAAAGGCACGATGGGATATGCAGGAGATCGTCACGATCAAGGCGAACATTGACACTTTGATGGGCTA
>ERZ1673722.1141-NODE-1141-length-28586-cov-6.494935_pt1 | contig 28586 bp, 19 predicted proteins | sample MGYA00580222_ERZ1673722 | MGnify/ENA primary metagenome ERZ1673722 (study PRJEB41218, sample SAMN15661750) | gut metagenome | host: Homo sapiens | place: Canada: London | collected 2015-08-20/2019-03-30 | study: EMG produced TPA metagenomics assembly of...
CATCGGCGTGGAAAGGGATGAAAAAGGCGAACTGAAGTATGACAAAAAGTCCTTCATAAGGAACACGAAGAATTTCGGACTCCCGCAGAACAGGCCGAGAGTGTACATGGTGGCATTCAGCAGGGATTATTTCGGGAAACATCTGGATGTTTTGCCGAAGGAAACTCCGACCGAGGGACGGAAAGAAATATTCCACTCGGTTCTGGATATTCTGGACACCGAGGTTTCGGAAAGATTTTTCCTTTCATCCGGTCTCCTGGAAACACTGGAAAAGCACAGGGCCAGACAGAAAAGCAATGGAAACGGGTTCGGTTATCGGATCGTCAATGATCCTTCAGTTGCCAGACCGCTTGCGCATACCATTCTTGCGACCGGAGGTTCCGGCAAGGAAAGAAATCTGATTTATGATCCGGTCAACGGCCGCGATATTGCCGGAACGGACGTGTCGGGAAAGAAGACTCCCATAAACGAAAAATGCATCAGAACCATGACTCCGGAAGAGTGGGGACGTCTTCAGGGGTTCATTGGTTATGCATTCCTTGACGGAAACGGGAAGGAGACTTTTTCTTTTCCGGAAAAAATGTCAAATCAGCAGAAATTCAAGCAGTTCGGTAATTCCGTTTCGATACCGCTCATTGAGGAAATGGCATTGTTCATAAAAGACTGCGTGACACGGATGGAAGCGAAATTCTCGAAAGAGGAGAGGGAGCGTTATAAAATTCCCGGAGCACTGCTTAAGGTGCAGAACGATATTCGGAAACTGCTGAAGAATGAGAAGCCGAAGACGGTTGAAAAATGCTGTCGGCTCGTTTCGGAAATCGGACTGAGCAACGGTTTCCGCGCGGAGGACATCGGAGCGGCGCTCGGGCAGTCCAATGTTACCGCCTATAATTATCTGCACAGACTGGAACGCGCAAAATGCGTGGAATTTGACAGTAACGGCTATAAACTGAGGGCGGAAAAGAAAAAATTTTCGGCCGAAATGTAACGGTGAAGGGGGGAAAGTTCGATGGATGTTGAAAGCCTGAAAAAGATCATGAAAAAATGCGACGTTTATTTTGAGAATCGGCTCATTTCCGGAGAACTGCTCCTGCAATCCTTTATGGATTTTCTGACCGATGAGGCCGGTAAGGCGGAAAACAACGGAAGCATCGTGCTGCATCTGGCTTCTCCGTGTTTTGACGCAATCTCGGTCGCATGGGCGGCTCTGGCCGTCATAGCCGGGAATGAAACGGATGTTGAGTCCATCGTCAGAAATCTCAGACCGGGAGACACGGTTCTTTATGACCGCAAAAGAGCGGAATTTATCGGCCTGAATACGGACGAGGACGGTGTGGAACGGGTAAGCATCCGCTGCGGAGGCGGCACGACAAGAATTGGAAGAAAAAGCTGGGCGCGTATTACGCCGTATTACGGTCAGTCGAAGCGTTACGACGGGCGCGGAATCCGAAGCGGGAACCGCGTTCGGGAAGAATTCCTGTCAGCGCTGCTTGAGTGTGATAAAAAGGATGTTCCATCCGTGACGGATGCTTCCGTCATCATTGTCATGGATCGTCAGCGGGCAAACCGCTGCATGGACGGTCTGGTTCTGCAGACGGGAAACCTGAAAATACGGATTCAGGATTTGGTGACCGCATCGTATTTTACGGAAGGAAACGAGTATCCGTACGGCGGCAATGCCGGGAAGAACGAAGCGATGATAAAATTCGCCTCAAAAATATCCGTCGGTCTGGACATGACATGGGAATCGGACGGAAACGAATATCTCGGAATGTTTGTCTGCGGGAACGGCCTGATTGAAAGAGGAATCACGGAACTTGGGCAGGTCATGACCAGGGAATCCGTCGGTTTTTCGGTCGTGTCCGGCGGCATGGATCTGTCCTGTGCGGAAGAACTGATAAAGGAATACGGGGAAGCGGGAGTGTTTGCCTGCACGAAGGATTTCCTTCTGGAGAATACCCTGCCTCTGGTAAACGGAAATGATTTTACCGTTGAGCTGCAGCGGCAGGCGGATGCGGTGATGGACCGTGAGATTCATAAGGTGATTCTGCACGGCGAAACGGACTGGAAGGCATACCGGGATTTCAAAAAAGCCGTCGGGTATGTCAGAATGGATGAACTGGACGAGGATGAAAGAGCGTACATAATTCCAAATGCATATTCTCTCATGAACCTGTTCATGACGGCGCCGTTTTCCGTCAGGGAAATGGAGGATGCCGTAAAGGAAGGAAAAATCCGCAGGGAAGTGGGACAGCCGCATATCCGGCTGGAAGAACTGGAAAAGAAACTGAAGGAGCTGCCTGTCAATCTGGCGGAAGCCGCGGGAAAAATCGCGGACTCCCTGGAAACCGCATACTATGCGGGATATGATGATCCACCCAAACGAGGTTTCCTGCGGGAATACATTGACAAAAATTACGGACACGGGATTGCCGTAGTGGTCCCGAAGGCATATTATGCCGACATCATATGGAATTACGTGCTGCCCGATCTTGACCCGGAGAAATCCGGTGTTGAAATCGTGACGATGGCTCGTTTTGACGGAACCCGTGCATACGACCGCATTCTGGTTGTCGGTAATCTGATTGGAAAACATTTTGACATCTTCCGGTGCATGTCATCCGCGGAAATCACGGTGCTTCTGTACGAGGCGGAAGCCGTCATGTTCCGCGCAAGGGAGAAGCGGAGCCGCGTGACGGAGCGGCTGTTTAATGAGCGCCAGTGTACGGCTGATGACGGTGCTGATGAAACCGAAGAGAATGTTTCAGTTACGGACGTGGATGAAGTTGAAAACGTGGATGAGGAAATTGCGTCCTACACGGAAGAAATCGTCACGAAAAAGTTTGATGCGGCCTTGCGGCGGGAAGGAGAGAGCAACGCGGTTCCTCCCGTGGATGTTTCCGTGCTTGTCCGCTTTGAAGACGGGGAAGGAGCCATGCTTTCAAAGCATTACGAAGCGTATGTTCTGAATGATGAAAAGGGCGAAGCCGAAAAGAAAAAGGCGGATGATCTGAAAGCCGGTGATCGGATGATATTCCTTAACCGTGATGAAGACACTCGGGATATCGTCGATTACATTTTAAAGGAACTGATCGACGGTAACCGGATCAGCGAAGGAAACATGAGGGATTATGAAATGTCCCGCAGATGGAAAAACGATCTGCTGGAACACATGGAAAAAACCGGGCATTCGCCGAAGAAAATTGCGGATGAAATGAAAGGAAACGGTGTTCGGGTTCAGAAAAACACCGTAATGAACTGGATTGATGAGGATGCGCATACCGTGGCCCCGCAGTCGGTGGAATCGCTGGAACAGATTGCTTATTTGACGAGCGATTGGGAGATGTTCGATCACGCGACTGAGTATTTTGAAGCATGCAAAAGAATCAGAAGATTGCGGAAAGACATTCTGAAGGAACTGGGAGCAGCCATCATTAAGTTTTTGGAAGGGCAGGATGCACCCGAGGGAATGATTCCGCCTGAGATACGGGAACGGCTTGGAACACTCGCGGCGGTTCTTAGGATAGAAACGATAATAAAAGATGAAAGATCGGTGCCGGCCTACATGACAAACCGGCCTCTGGATCTTGACGGGGGACTGTAAACATGGGAATTAAGTCTGAAATGATTAAAGCCAGGGACGAATTCATTGCCCTGGTAAAGGCGGAACTTCTCGGACCGGGGTCGGAAGTGTCCGTCCCGGACGCGGAACATGAACTGATCACGACCGTTCCGGAAAAACGATATTCCATCGGAATTCTTTTTCCGAAGGAAAATAAAATGCAGGCGGATGGAAACGACGTGGATCGCGCCGTCCCGGAAGATGAAAAGAAAGACGCGGAAGAGGCGGAAACGGTTGCATTCGATGATTCCGATTATGTCGGAAAGGACATGCCGGTAAAGGAAAAGGACAAAAAGACAGCCGATGAGGCCGATGATGACCCGGATTCGGAGGATAATCTGGATGAGGAAGTCAGTCTGGCTGCTCAGAACATGCCGTCCTCTTTCGGAATCACGTTTTTTGTCAGAGGAAACACCGACCGTGTCAGAATATCCTTAAAGTACGGCACATACAGGGATTCCCGCATGGAGGACTGCAGGATTCCGTTTACACCGGCAAAAGCGGAAGAATGGACTGTCCCGGAAGAATTTGACCGCTATGTCAGATATGATAAGGAAGAAAAGACACTGAGACTGATCAACGGAATCAACCGGAAAACGGTCCGTCAGCTGAAGGAACGGGATCTGCTGGATACGGATCAGGATCAGCTCATCGATAATCTGTACAAACTCGCCGATCAGCTTCAGAACGGTTATGCCAGGGAACCGCGCGAACTGGATAATTACGAGATCGTGTTTGGGGACGGGGACTACGCGAATGAAACGTGCATTGCGGATCATGACCTTGTGGAAATTACAGCGCTCAGAAGAAAAATGGAAAACGGAACCACGGCCCTGACAATCATGGCGGTCAATGCCAAAACGGGACGTCCGCAGAGCAGCAACTGCATTTTTCAGCCGGAGCTTCGGGTGGATTCGGAGAATAATGAGTTTTCGTTTGAAAAATATTCAGGAGCCATGAATTTCGATCTCCTTGATGAGGAAGAGCAGTCCCTTGAACTCCAGTACAGGAACAAGCATGTGTACGGAACCGGTCTCGGAACGGCGGTCAACTGGAAGATTGATGAAAACGGGAAAGGATTCATACGGAACGACTTTTTCCCGGAATTTGAAGTACCGTCCATGGACTTTGCGCTTCCGGGTGATTGCGGAGTCAGCGATCGGACACTGTCCATGAAATATCTTTCCGATCTGAACGATGCGAAAAAGAGCGAGAAAATCCGTGACCTGGAAAGCCTGGTCAACGCGTATTCCGCATGGATCAATGATCTGGTTGTACGTTCGCATGCACTGGAACCGCGTTTTGCAAAGGCGGCAGACCGGAACCTGAAGGGCTGTCGGGAAGCGTGCGAACGCATGAGAGACGGAATCCGTATCCTTGAAAAAGATGATATGGCATGGGATGCTTTCCAGCTTGCCAACCGCGCCATGTTCATGCAGCGTGTCCAGCTTGCGATTCAAAGGGAATATCCGGCATCATACCCGGATGAAAAGGACCTGTCGAACGTCCTGAAAGATATTGATTACGGAACGGCGGATGAAACTTTTTCAAAGGATCGGTACGCGTGGAGACCGTTCCAGCTTGCGTTCATGCTTCTGGATGTCGCTTCGGTGACCGATGATGACAGCGCCGACCGCTCCCTGGTGGATCTGATCTGGTTCCCGACCGGCGGTGGAAAAACGGAAGCCTATCTGGGTCTTACCGCAATGACCATTTTTTACCGTCGTTTCCGTCATCCCGCACAGGGCGGAGGAACGACCGTCATCATGCGTTATACGCTCAGGCTTCTTGCGGCGCAGCAGTTTACGAGAGCTTCGACACTTATCTGTGCCTGTGAGTTCATCCGCAAGGACTGCGAATCAAGGAAATCCAGGTACAGACGCTATGCACTCGGAACGACTCCGATCACCATAGGACTGTGGATCGGAGGGGAACATACGCCGAACACCGATGACGGAGCGAAAAAGAATCTGGAAAAACTGCATAAAGCCACGTCATACAGCCTGGAATATGCCAAGGACACATACAATAAGTTCCAGGTTCTGAAGTGCCCGTGGTGCGGAACCCGCATGACGCCGGAAAGAGACGGGGATAAAAAGATCCGCGGCTCTTTCGGCTACAAGATGCACGGAGGAAATCACTTTGCCCTTTACTGCACGAGACAGTCATGCCCGTTCGGGAACAGACTGCCGGTTCAGGTGGTGGACGAGGAACTGTACAATGAACCGCCGACGCTCCTTTTCGGAACGGTGGATAAATTCGCAATGCTTCCGTGGGAGAATCGGATCGGGAACTTCTTTGCGCTTAATTCCGAAAACCGGGCACCGGAGCTTATCATACAGGATGAGCTTCATCTGATTTCCGGCCCGCTCGGAACCATGGTCGGTCTGTATGAAAGCGCGGTGGACGCGCTGTGCCGCAGAAAAGGAAACGTGACCAAGATTGTGGCGTCAACGGCAACGATACGCCGGGCGGTTGAGCAGTGCGCCGCTCTTTACGACCGGGATGTCAGCCAGTTTCCGCATCCGGCACTTGATGCGGAGGATTCCTTCTTCGCAAGGGAAAAGAAGATTGATTACGAAAAGGAAAGTTTCGGCAGGAAATACGTGGGACTCATGCCGTCGGGCAAGACCAAGGCAATGATGGAGATCCGCTCCATGGCTGCGATGCTGCAGAAGGCGAAGGACATGGATGTCAGTGACGAGGTAAGGGACAAGCTGTGGACGCTCACGGCCTATTACAACAGTCTGAAGGATCTCGGCAAGGCGGCAACCATGGTGGATGATGACGTCAAGGACTTCATGAAGAGAATGTGCTACCGTCTGAAATCAAACGCGGAAGTAAGAAAAATCGGAACCGCGGATGAACTGACCAGCCGTGTGTCCACCACCCAGCTGAATCAGACTCTGGATAAACTGGAAAAGAATAAATATTCAACGGAAAACATGAAAAAGCATCTGCCTCCGTATCCGTGCAACGTTCTGCTGGCAACAAATATGATTTCCGTTGGCATTGATGTTGCGCGGCTGAACGTGATGCTTCTGGTGGGACAGCCGAAACTTACCAGTGAATACATCCAGGCATCAAGCCGTGTCGGACGTGAGTATCCGGGCGTGGCGTTCACCATGTATGACGGAGGAAAGAGCCGCGACAGATCCCACTATGAACAGTTCAGACCGTACCACGAATCCTTCTACCGTCACGTCGAACCGACGGGAGCCACTCCGTTCTCGGCACCCGCAAGGAAAAGGGCGCTTCATGCGGTCCTGATTGCCTACATAAGACTTTCAGTGGGAGAGTTATCCGGTGAAAATGATGCGATAAAATTCCGTTTGGAAGACCGAAAAAAGATGATTGAGGAGATCGGCGGATACATGGTAAATCGTTGCGTTGACGTCAATCGGCGCATCAACCCTTACATGGAGGATGACTCCGCCGATCTTAAAAAGGAAATGGAGGACATTCTTGAAAAGTGGGATGATCTGGCACAGGATGCGAAAGAAATCTTCTGTTACGGCAGAAAGTTCATGGTGAAGAATCCGGATGCTTCGGGGGAACGCCTGTTGAAAGCATTCGGAACATTCCGGGAGGATCCGGCATTTGAAACCATGACATCCATGCGAAACGTCGACGTGATGGTGCCGGGCTCCATCATCGAGTGGAAGGAGGATGATGATCAGGATGGCAGATAAAAATATTGAAAAAATCAGACTGAACGCGACATCACATTCGGTGCGCGCATCCCAGGCGGTACTGCAGTACGGCGTTGGGGCAATGGTCGATTTTCCCTCCCAGACGCTTATGACCGCGGCACCCGAATACTGGAATGATCAGATCATTCGCATTCACGATGAACGACTGGAAAAATCACTGGGAGTGCGGTATTTCGGAATGCCCGCGGGCGGCAAAAACCGGGACGGAATCGCGTATGCCCGGTTCCCGGAATGGTATTTCTGTCCGAAATGCCGCCGCTTTCAGCCCCTTTCAAAATGGATTGCCGAGTTTAATAAAAATGCAAAGGAACAGGAAAAGACAAACAACAGAAACATGAGCCGCAGGCTTTACTGCCCGAAGGACCGCGTTGAACTTGTCGTGGCGAGAATCGTTACGGTATGCGCGCGGGGGCACATCAACGATTTTCCGTGGGTGAAATGGACGCATGCAAAGTGCTTCGGAGGTCCGAAACCGGTTTGTGCGAATCCACAGCTTACGTTTACGACAAGCCCGGTCGCTTCGGAAGGTCTGGAAGGTCTCAGCTTGAAGTGTACCACGTGCGATGCATCGGCCACCTTGAAGGATGCCTTCAATGACGCGATATTTGAGCAGTTGGACGAGAAGACGGAAAACAAATTTGATTTCATGTGCGAAGGAAAACACCCATGGAAAAATCAGACGGATGTCTGCCCGTGCTATCCGAAAGTGCTGCAGAGGGGAAGTTCTTCCGTGTATTTCCCGGTAACGGCAAGTTCCCTTGTCATTCCACCGTTTTCTGACATCATCAACAGCCGAATTGAGGACAGTTCTCTTTATGAAGATTTTCGAAATGCGATAAAAACAGCCATGGAAATGAAGGTCAGCATGAACCTGTCGGAAGAACAGACAAATGTATTCATACAGGGCAAGATTGACGAATATGCTGGAAAAATTGCGGATAACATCGGGTGCAGACGTGACCAGGTGCGCGAAATCCTGAGCAGGCGGATGTCTTCGGGTGAGGAGATCAATTATGACACGGGCAGCATCGAATACAGGGCGGCGGAATTTGACGCTCTTTCCGGGCGCGCCTCCGTCACGGGAACGGATTACGATGACTTTAAGCGTGTCGGAACCGACATAAAAAAATACGACATCCCGTTTGTGAAGGGCATTTCTCTGATTGAAAAAATCCGCGAGGTGCAGGTGATGCTCGGTTTTTCAAGAATCAGTCCTTTTTCCGCATCCATGATTGGGGACGGAAGTTCGAATTCCGGTTTTGTTTCCGTCAAAAAAGCGGAAGATGACTGGTATCCGGGTTACAACGTGTACGGCGAGGGAATTTTCATCGAATTTGACGAGGATGCGATCAACGGGTGGAGGAGCGGAAACGGAGCACTGGAAAAGCGCGTAAAGATGCTTCAGGAAAATTATGACAAATCCTTCATCGGCAGACAGCATAAAAGGGAGATTTCCGGGAAGTTTCTTCTTCTGCATACCGTTTCGCATCTGCTGATCAAACAGCTGAGCTTTGAATGCGGATACAACATTTCCTCGCTGAAGGAAAGAATCTACTGCGGTGAAGCGGCGGAGGGCAAGGAAATGGCCGGAATCCTGATTTACACGGCAAGCGGGGATTCGGAAGGGACGCTCGGAGGTCTTGTGCGCCAGGGAAGGTACGACACATTCCCCCGCATATACAGAAAAGCAATCGAATCGGCCGTCATCTGCTCCAATGATCCGGTATGCTCTCTCAGCAACGGTCAGGGAAGGGATTCCCTGAACCTTGCGGCATGTTATTCCTGCTGTCTCCTTCCGGAAACCTGCTGTGAGGAGTTCAATGTTTTTCTGGATCGCGGAGTGGCCGTCGGGACGTATGACAATAAAAAACTCGGCTTTTTCCATGAACAGCTGTACGGAACCGGCGGGTGGAAACGTGACCCGGAGCTTCCGAAGGAGAAACCGACGGAAACGGAACAGGTGACGGGAGGCGTGATCGTCACCGCGGGTACGGACATGAGCGGAGAAAGCCAGGAAAGCGTGATTTCCGATATTTCGCAGTTTTCGGAAACCGATGGGGAACGCGAACTTGCCGAATGGCTTGAAAGCAGCGGCGCACTCGCCGGGAAACGGATGCCGCTTCGGGATGTGAAATTCAGCGTGTCCGGGAACTCCGGCACCTGGGAATGCGATTATTACTGGCGGGATTCGGAGATCATGTATTTTGCTTCCGGTCAGGAAAAAGCCATGAAAATCGCCGCGGCCAACGGCGTAAAATGCATTTACGGGCCTGACGGGCGAAGCGAAAACAATCAGAGGATAATCAGGGAGATGAGATGACATGGCCGTAATGATTCCGGAAATACCGAATCCGTTTCAGACCGGAAGCCTTGAAGACGTGATGTTTGAAGCGTTGAAGAACCTGCCGGATTCCTGCATGGTTTTTCATTCCTTCCGGCTCACGGACGTGAAGGACGGGATTCTGAATGAAAGCGAGACCGATTTTATCATTTTCGACAGGAAAAGAGGAATTCTGTGCCTGGAAGCGAAGGCGGGAGCCGTTTCCTTTCGCGACGGCCGATGGATGTACGGAAACGGAACGCCGATGCGTTCGGGAGGTCCGTTCCGGCAGGCCGCGGCCAACAAATGGAAACTGATGGAGCTGATTGGAAACAGTCGGCTCGGCTTTCTTACGGAAAGAATCAAATTTCTGCACGGAGTGTGGTTTCCGTCCCTTTCCGATGAACGGATCGATGAGATTGTCATGCCGCCGGAAGCGGACAGAAAAATCGTGCTGAGCAGCGAGGCTCTTTCCGATGCAGGGCCATGCATTGAACGCCTGTTTTCGCTGAATGTTCCGGCAGGAATTGTCACCGACATTTCGGACGAGGAGTTCCGTGCAGTTGTCCGCGAGATTCTCTGCCCGAAATTCAACATATTTCCGCCGCCAGGATTTGACGTTGATCTGAAACACGCCGTGTTTCACCGAATGCTTGATGAACAGAGCGGAATCCTGAATTTCCTCACAGAACAGAAAAGCGCGGTCGTAAACGGCGCCGCGGGAACGGGAAAGACCATGATAGCCGTTGAAAAAGCCGTGCGTCATGCCGCGGACGGAGAAAGGGTTCTTTTCCTCTGCTACAATTCGGAACTGAAAAAATTCCTCGTGCTTCATTATGCAAATCCGCTTATTGATTTCATGACCCTGGACGGTTACGTGTGCAGGCTCTGCGGCGTTTCCGTTTCGGATTACGGCAGGGCGGAAAGGAAGCTGAAGGACTTTGCCGCATTCGACAGTTTCCCGTATGATCATGTCATCGTGGACGAGGGACAGGACTTCGGCCGGGACGCGATGGAGAATGCAAAACTGCTTCAGCTGCTGCATGATGCCGTGCTGGCTGATCCGAATTCGAAATCATCCTGTTACGTGTTTTACGACAGACTCCAGGCGGTGCAGTCGGATCGGATTCCGGGCTTCATACGGAACGCGGAATGCCGCCTTACCCTGCATAAAAACTGCAGAAACACGGAAAACATATGCCGGACGGCGATGAGTCTTCTGCCGGAATGCGGAAGAGCGAAAGTCCTGCGCGGCATTGCCGGGAAAATTCCGTGCATTCATTTCTGCGGTAAGGGAACGTATTTCAACGCCCTGGATGATGTGATTGGCGGGCTGCGCAGGGACGGAATCGATGACATCGTGATTCTGACCCTGTCAACGGAAACGGACAGCATTGTAAGCGGAGCCGTAAAAGACGGCGTTTACGGGGAATGCCGATTCATGAGCTGCAGAAAATTCAAAGGGCTTGAAGCGGATGCGGTCATTCTGGTTGATTTCACGGAACGGACCGTGACTGATGATGCCATGCTGTTTTACGTTGGAGCATCCAGGGCGCGCATTCGGCTGGAGATTATGACCGTCATGGACAATGAATCATGCCGAAACGCATTGGAACGGACGGAAGGATCCGGTGCTGGGCGCAGACCCATGAGGGATCTGGCATCCATGCTGAAATGCACGGCACTGGTGCATCATTAAGGAGAGTGAGCGGTCATGCCGAAGCCGGTAAGCGAGCAGAGAAGTGAAAACATGCGCCGGATCCATGCAAAAGACACAAAGATTGAACTTGTCCTGCGGAAAGTTTTGAGAGAGCACGGATACGGATACAGGAAAAACTGGGCGGAACTGCCCGGAAAGCCGGACATTGTTCTGACGAAGTATAAAATTGCGATTTTCTGCGACAGCGAATTCTTTCACGGAAAGGACTGGGAGGTGCTGAAACCCCAGCTGGAGCGCGGAAACAACGGACCGTTCTGGGTGAAAAAGATTGCAAGAAACATGGAGCGGGATGACGAAGTGAACAAGGCGTTGCTGTTCCGCGGATGGACGGTCATCCGGTTTTGGGGAAAAGATATAATGAAAAAGCCGGATGAATGCCTGGAAGTGATAGAGGAAACGATATTCGATAACATGATGGCGGAAAGAAATTCCGCCGGAGATGATACGGAAGTACTATAAGAAAAATGCATAAAAATCAAAAGAGCGCAGGTGCCGTATCTGCGCTCATTTTTTTGAAATTACTGTAAATCCTGTATGTAGCTCATGAGATCATCATACTGTGACGAGGACATTTCTCCATCATCATACAGTTCCTGAATGTGCTCCGCCAGAGCATCGATGTCATAATCCTCTGTGTCTCCATTCACAATATCCACAATCTGATCCTTTAGGGCCTTGTATTCCCAGCAGAATATATGATTGTCGTACATTGTCACCTTCTTCCTTCCGTTCTGATATCTTTCGATGACATCCTTCCCATAGCATTCCTTTCGTAATTCATCCCATTTGTTCATAAATCATTCCTCCAAAATTGATAAGTGCTGCATGGCAGCCTGACATACCAATCTTTGGGTTAGCCCCATTATAATACATTTTGCGCCCGTGATAAAGAATAATAATGTCAATCTCCAAGTCCCCAAAATAATAGATTCCGACTGTACTGGAGCGCCCCGTCATCCATTATTTGGAATGAGCTGATTCCGGTCAAAGGTAAATTGTATTTTTTGTACTTTCTGACCACGGAATATTTCTTTAAAATGAATGCGAAAACCTATATTCGAATAGATAATCTCAATAGCCGGACGAATTTTGTCCTTTTTGAGCAATTTATACGGATAGTCCGGGTCTCCGGTAAGCAGCTTTGCCAGTGCCTCTGCGGAAAGGGTAATAACGCCTGAGTTGGATACTACACAACGCAGATAAAGAATGACAGAAGGCAGCGTATGAAGCGGATACAGGTTTTGGAGGTCTACGGTTTGGTAAGTCTTCTCGGTATTACGTTTCCAATACTGAATGAAGGCATGGGAAAAAGTCACGGAACACTGATCAGAACTGATATCCGACCGGACGGACTCTACACAGACCATGCCTGATGCTTTATTTTTACGGTGTCTTCCAAAAATAAGAGGCTGTCCGGCAAGATCTTCCAGATGGGAGAGGATGCGGCGAACATGATGTGAGCGGTTGCGATTGCACTCCGAATTGGAATAGTATCCAAACATCATGTGCAGGATCGTGATCGGCACAGTGATTTCACAGTGATCGCGTTCGGGGAAAAAGTACATGATGGACAGCAGGGCCTTCCAGGCGATTGCGGAAATCGGCTTCCCGTCAATCCCGGAAATCCCGGTTAACAAAATGGTTTTTGGAACTTTTAATAACAAATCAGTGGAATACATATGGTGCCTCCTTAGCCTTTATAAGATGAATCGATGATATCATCATAGATGGAACTGGAATAATCGACATCGATCTTCGAGACTGTGGCATCCTGATGAGGTATGTATTCCTGGGTAGCCATATCGTAATCAAAGTTATTCATCCAGTCATTCCGATACGGACAGATCGACAGCTCATCGAACATGACATTTTCATGGAGCATGTAATGATCCATTTCGTCCTCGGCAGGAAAACGTGAAATGACAAAGTGTAAACTGCTTACCTTCCGATCCGAAAAGTTTTCCGAGACGGTTACGTTAAGATTTGTGCAGCGGTTAATTTCCTGAATGGCCGGCAAAATATGATCCCGTTTCAGATATTTGTACGGAAAATCCATGTCTCCTGTCAAAAGATTCGTGAGATCCGAAATATCATAATTAAAAACATGCATATTTTGGTAACGGCAGAAAAACGGATACAGTATGACGGAAGCAGGTTTCTTGAGCCGATTCAGATATTTCAATTTCACCACGGTGAAGTCTTCCTTCAATGCATAGCCGAAATAACGTGCAAGATCCGTATTAAACCGGACGGTAAGCCAGTCTTTCTTGAAGGAAAAACTCATCGTTTGAATCCATACGAAAGAAACATACATATCCTGGTCCTTATCATGGATTGTCAGTGTTTCGTTCATTAACTCCTTAATGAGCAGGACAATTTTCCTTTTTAGACGGGCGAAGTTACAATTCCGGTCGCTGCAGTATCCGAGGGCATGACAGAGTTCACTGATGGATAATTCTGCGCAATCTATACGCCCGTAAGTTTGCTGCAAACTTTTCCAAAGCAGATACATAAGGCTCTTATATTGGATCGGATCAAGAGCCTTATAAGTGATAAACATGATGCCATATTTGGCAATGTCATTCCGCTCAAAGATTTTGTAGTCGTGTATTGCTGGTTGGGGATAATGTTTCATTGATTGTGGGTCTCCTTCCTACCGATTTAATGCCGTAATTATGGAGGCAAAATGGAATATTTTGGTATTTATGGAGCAATTTTCTTCCGAAAGAAACGATTTTTCTAGTGTATGACAGCCATTTCCTGCAAAATAAGAGAAGTTTTATGCCATTTCCATGTTTCAATAGCAGTAATAAATGTATGTTAATTCCGACACGGATAAACGGAACTGTTCCGTATTCCAAGAGCTGTATCATTCCTAAGAGAAATTTCGGCGGTGTGCTTTTGTCTTTCCCGGAAAAAGTACGTGATTTCTGCCAATACAGTCATTGTTAACCGATATATTTCCCTTCACCAATTACCGCCTCTCCATAAGATGGGAGGCAGCGTATGCGACTCGGTCACTGATAACAGGCACAGTTTTGTATTCCGATAACCATATCTGTACTATGAAGAATATTTTGGCGGTGTGCTAATTCTTTTCTCGAAAGGATAAGTTATTCCTGCCACTATGTTACCTCTCCAATAACTTCACTTCAGACAATTCACATTCTCCATAAAGGGTTCACTGTGTAGAAGATACCAATACATTCCCCTAGTGTTGATACAGTTACTGATACAATGAACAGTAACTGTATCGATATTTTCTGCTTATGAGGAATCGGTTTAATAAACTTATTGTAGCTGAGTCAATTCATGGTCTGTTCTACGATAAAGTTTTTTATTGTGAGATTTCTTTTCTTTTGTTTCTTTTTTGGGGCGAAAAAATTGTAGCCGTACAGTTTTGTACATTTATAGTAGTACATAGTTATAAATCTGTTTACGGAGTCGGCGGTGCCACCCAGAAATCGTTGGAATTACAGGTGTTTCCGAGGAATTATCAATGTCTTATGGTGAGCAAAATGACGTATTTTGGGGTGGTAAGGTGAGCAAAAGTAGGTGAGGTGAGTAAAATGACGTACTTTTCCCCATTTCCTATCGTATTTTTTTCCACCACATTTCTGAAAAAATAAGCCTGCTTTTAAGCTATGGTGAGGAAAATGACGTACGGTGAGTGAAATGACGTATGGTGAGCAAAATGACGTGTTTTTCTGACAAACAAACTATCACGAAGGTGATAGCTTTGCGAAAATCATAGATATCACGTATGTGATAACTTATGAAAAATTACAGGCTATCACGAAGCTGATATCTGTTGCGAAAAGAAACTATCACGAAAGCTGATATAATCACCGGGAGAAATTATCATGAAACTGATATATGTAAGTACTGTAAATTATCACGAAAGCTGATATCCAGTAATCATCAGGATATCACGTATACTGATATCCGTAGCCTAACCGTGATTATCACGAAACTGATATTGCTGTACCATAAGCTATCACGAAAGCTGATAACACCCGAGAAAAAAACGACCTCCCGTCAAAAATGACAGGAGGCCGTTAGATTCGTACTACTGAGAAGTGAGGTCATCATACATGGCCAGAGCAATCCTCAGCATCGTTCGCCGTCGGTTAAAATTATTAATCCGCTTGAAAAACTGCCTTCCGGTTCGCGTGTGATATTCCACGCGGAGACTTTTACAAACCTTCGAAAAGTCTTCCATCAGATCCATCAGATCCAGGAGATACAGAATTCTGGTTTCATTTGATGGAGCCGGATCAGATATCAAAACCAGCCAACACTTGTGTATCCCAGTAAGAAGTTTTTCCAACTGACTGTACAGCAGCGGAGTCGTAACCTTAAGCTTTTGCAGGTTTGCAGGATCATAAAACTCGTGCATCATGATATATTCTCCTTCCGTAAAAACAGGCACGAAGCATTCACTCCAAACGCCTTTGATTTATACGGAAATTATGGAAATGGGTTGCACGAGGAAACATGGAAAAGCAAGAATGGAAAAGATGGAAGAAAAGAACGGAATATGGATTGACACCCGGCAGGGAGAACATTATACTTAAAGAGTAAAAAGAATACGGATAAGGACACCACTAGGTGCAGTTCCTGTTTAGAGGCCATGAAATTGGCGGCAGGGGCTGTGCCTTTTTGCGTCTTTTAGGGAAAAGAGAGGAGAGAACAGATATGGAATATGAGAAGAAACACGAGATTGATCAGCGTGTGTACAGTGCAGAAGACATTCAGATGATTCTTGGAGTGAAGCGTTCAGCTGCCTACAATTTTCTGACCAAGGTATATAAAGAAGGCGAACCGTTCCTGGTACATAAAATCGGGACCATGTACCGCGTGCCCAAGGAGAGCTTTGACGCATGGTTGTGCGGCAAAGAAAAATGAGAAACTATGGGAAATTGCAAAGTCCATTGAAAAAGTTTTCGCCTTGCTGAGAAAGTCACTTGAAAAAGTTGCAATTTGCTGATGAGTACATTCAGGTAACGCTCTCTTAAAATTTCCATGTATAGCACCTCCTATGGAAGATTTTAGCAGAATACCGCAGAAATCTTTCATAGAACTATACTCCGTTCAGGGCTGATTTGTATGCGATGATTAGCAGAAGAAATCGAAAAAAGAACACTGCCGGAGCAGATTACGTTCCGGCAGTGGGGATTCTATTGCTGATGACGATGGGACTGAAGGAAATCCATGGTTTTTCGCACAAAGGCTTTTTCCTCCTTGGTCAGATTCAGGTAAGCCTCAATCCCGTTGCGATCCATTGGCAGCAGTCGTGACCCCGGAATTATTAAATTCGAAGGGGTCGGGTCATCGGTCTGACCGCAAACATATTTCAAATGGACATTGAAAACGTAGGAGATGGAGATAAGGGACGGTTCGCTTGGAATGCGCGTGCCGAGTTCCCACTGCTGCCAGGTTCCGCGACTGACTCCGATGGCTTCCGCGGCTTGTGCCTGTGTCCAGTTTTTCTCTTTTCTTAAGCGTGCCAGGCGTTCCCTGACCAGTGAGTTGTTGTTTTTCATCATATGGTACCTCAAAGGAAATTCTCTTCTGTAATGAGAAAAGTATAACACAGTTTTCCGCCACGGAACCAACAATATGACGAAAGTCTTTCCTTTTTTACGTAGAATACATACTGTGATTGCTTAAACTGTGAATAGTGCACACAGGTAAGGGCAAATAATGCTGGATTTGTTATCCGCAGCTTCAAACTGACGGGAAGACCGTCATGCGCATGCAAAATAAAAGAAATGAGGGCAGCAACACCATCAGAGACGGTCCTGAAAGAACCGGCGTAATCAAAACGGAAACCGGCATATCCAAAATGAGGTAACGTCAGGAATGGAAAATATCCATAATTGAACCGAGGAGGTGAGAAATTGAAACAGAAAAGTGACGCAAAAAAAATACAGGAGGGCAGATGCCTCGGAACTGATGACCTGTATGTCGGATTCATTAAAGCAAATGAAATCGGCAGTATCGGAACATCAACGGCAGTATACGATCCGATTGCGGAGAGGACCGTGGATACGTTATCCATGGGCGAAAAGGAATTTTTCTGGATCATGCGTTTTCGCGATGACGTGGAACAGATTCAGGAACAGATGATGCTTTCTTCCGAGACGGTACGAAACATCTGCAAGGAACATGGATTTCGCATTCCGCGGAATGTCCTGTCCACGGATTTTCTTATTACATTCCGTGACGGCAGCAGGATTGCATACAGCATTAAATCGGGTGCGGATGATTTCAACCCGGATTCGCCGAAATACCAATCTCTTTTGGTTCGGCAATATATTGAGATGGAATACTGGAAGCGGTATGCCATCGATTTCCGGATTGTCTTACGGGAGAACCTGAATAAAACGCTCGCGGTTAACATTGAGCACTGCATGGCTTATTACGATCCGGCACATGTGCAGAGCGTGGAAGCCATGCTGAAATACCTGGTCGCTCACAAGGCGGTATCGGTTCCCATGGACAGGGAAATCATACGATTTGCAGGCCTGGTAAAAGGAAACGAAGAGAAAGTCAGAGAATCGTTCAGGAGGTACCGGGATGGAACATAACGAATCGTTACAGATGCTGGTGGGTGACGTGGTGCAGATGCCGGATGGCCCCTACCGGATTCTGGTTATGACCGCCAATTGCGGGATTTTTATCCAGATGAACACAACCCGGTTAAACATTCTGCGTCTTTCCATGGAGTTCATCAAGTATCAGATATCCATGGGAGCCATAAAAAATGCGGACTGGGCAGAGAAAGAATATTTGGTAAAGGATCTCACGGATGAGGAAAAGGAAGAAATGAACCGAAAAGCGACCGCAATCGAACGCATGCTGCAGCGCTTATATCCGGAATGGGAACGGATCCAGTCGAAAGAAACAAAACCGGAATTCAAGGACCTGATGCAGGAACTCGGGCGCAGCAAGGCAGTGACCCATCGCAAAATACGCGTCTATCTCCAATCAGGAAGAAACCGATATTCACTTGTGGACGGGAGAAAAGGGGAGAAAAACAGGAAGAATGAATACAAGATAGGTGATCCTGTCCGTGGACATGGTGATAAGACAGTTGCCAATGACGAACGCCTGGAAGAAATTTTCAAAGACGGTTACAGCCATTTCCTGAAAGGGAAAGAGGCAGGAGTGTCACTAAAATCTGCATACCGTTATCTCGTCGGAATGCACTACATGACGCAGGAATATGTTGACGGTGCCCTGGTCCAGAAGATGCTCCCGTTGGAAGAAATCCCCACCTACAAACGTTTCTGGACCTACTGCAAAAAGCAGGGAGGCGAAAACGGCATCATGCCGTTAAAGATGAGCGCGAAGGAGCGGAGAAACAACGCAAGGCTTCTTCAGGGAAACAGCCAGAGCGGCTGTGCCGGTCCCGGCCATATCGTGGAGGTCGATGAGGTAGAAATCGATATGATCAATGTGTCCTCACGGGACAGCAGGCAGGTGGTCGGTCGCGCGGTCATGTATCTCGCGGTTGACGTTTTTAGCTGCTGTATTGTGGGCTGCTGGGTCGATTACTCAAACAACTCGTTTGTCGGAATTACAAATTTACTTATGGCGCTGTTTTTTGACGGCCGTGAGCAGTATGCAAAATACGGTTTGACCGCGCCTGCGGAAGTATGCCCGATGGGATTCATTCCGCAGGAGCTAAGAACGGATCACGGTTCCGAGTACACATCAGAAGATATGAGGCGTGTCGGCAGGGAAATCGGAATGAATATCGTGTTGGCACCACCGGCAACAGGATCCATGAAAGGTTTGGTCGAACAGAGTTTCCACCAGTTCCAGGAACTCGTGAGAGGAGCGGCCACTGGAACGGGAGTCATTATGAAGACGCATGATTCGAAGCACTATGAAACGGCCTGCACCGACCTGGATGACATCCGGCGTATGGCGTACCGTTTTGTCATCTATTTCAATCAGCACAAGCGGGACGGATACCCTCTGACGAAGGAAATGATTCAGGCGGACGTCCCGCCGATTCCGGCTTCCATCTGGCAGTACGGGTGTGAGTATCTGATGACACCGCGCTGGCTGACAGAAAGCACGAAAAAGACCGCATTTTTTGCACTTCTGAAAACGGACAGAAAGTTCCAGATTTCCAGACGGGGAGTTACATACCGCGGCCTGTTCTATGAAAACGGAGAACAGTGGCTTTTGGAGAAAATGTGGAAAACGGGAAAAAAAAGGGAAACACTGCCGGGAGTCCGCTATGACCCGCGGAGTATCAATCACGTATACCTGATGGAAGACGGCGTATTGCATGTCATCCCCCTGAACGAAATCCGTGAGGAGCAGAAATCCTTTAAAAACATGAGCTGGAAAGAATATGACGGGCTCTGGAAACGGAAAAAGGATACAGGTAGGAGTCTGGAAGCACACGATCTGGAGCAGCAGGTCAGCGTGCAGCGGGACATGGCGGATGTCATCATGACGGCGAAAAAGTTACAAAATGCCGGGAAGAACCGGAAAAAGGACATCCGGAATGCCAGAAAGCAGGAACAGGAAAACAATCAGCTCTCCAATACGCTTGCCGACCGCCTTACGGCAACCAAAGAGGATGTTGTGACCGGACTGCCGGATATTGGAGGGGCACCTGAAACTGTACAGCCTGAAAAAGAAAACATTACAAAAAAGAAGAATAAGGCGGCGAAAGCAGCCGGAAAGGTAATTGAAGTACTCCCGGACGATTTCAGCGGGATGGAGAAACATTTCGGTGTTTAGAACGCGGAAAGGAAGGAAAAATCATGAGATTTGTTAAGAACATGAGTCTTGATTATGTGGAACCGGCCGTCGGAAAAAACCTGTATGACGGTGTGGATCTGGAGGCTGAAGACTGTGTGGAAGCGCGTTACTGGAAGCAGAACAGATATCTGGGCAATCCGGATATCTGCGCATTGCCGCGTGCGGCGGATATCAACGAACTGTTCAAACAAAACAATATCCCCATTTCCGGATATGACCCGGCAAAGGTAAAGATGGTTCCGCTGTCTGAGCGGAAACGCCGGCTGATCAGTCTGAAAAAGATCCGCTATCCGATTCCGTTCCATTCTCTTATTGAATACCATCTGTCCATGGCATTGATTTCGTCATACGCCAGCAGACGGAACGGGATAACGGCGATTACCAGACCGACCAGGGTTGCGGGAGAAGAGATTGCGACCAATATCATTTCGTATGCGAATGATATTTCTGCCAACGTACTGGGATTTTCCGTTGTCGGAACATCCGGAGTGGGAAAATCAACGGCATTTGACCTGACATGCGCGAAGTATCCGCGGGTCATCCGCCACACCTTTCCGGACGGATTTTACACGCAGATCCCGATCATCCGTCTGACTGCCTTTGCGAATTCAAACCTGACGGCATTGTTCCTTTCATTTGCCAAGCAGCTCGACCGGCTGCTGGATACCGGGACGGATCACCTGAATATGGTTTCGGGTAAGGCAAACCTGGGAAAGATTGTTTCCATTGTCTGCGGATGGATTGAGGTGTACCACATCGGGGTGATCGCAATCGACGAGATCCAGTTCCTTGATTTTTCACAGGGAAGCGCAAAAAGCTTCGAGAATTTCCTGACCATCACGGCCCAGACGGGCGTGGCGATCGTGGCAATCGGAACCCCGGAGGCGTGCAGGTTATGGGGCAGCATGCTGCGCATCCAGAGGCGCATGGCAAGCACAATTATCCGGGCGGATTCCTACTGCAAAAACAGGAAGTACATGAGCGGGATTATCGAGAGGATCTGGAAATACCAGTGGCTGGACGAACCGGCAACCCTGACGGAGGAAATTGAGAATGCCATGTATGAGGAAAGCTGCGGCAGTATTGACCTGCTTACAACGCTGTGGATGATGATGCAGTTCGAGGTATTAAGCACGGAGGAGCAGCCGACTATTGATGAGGTGTTTGTTCATAAGGTTGCCGAGAAACACATCAGGGAAATGCGGGGTTTGTTAAAGGAATCCCTGGTTGAGAATGAACAGCGTTTTCTGAAACTTCGTGAAAACATGCTGATGGATATTCAGCAGTCAGCCCTGGCGGATGAGGAAAGAAAAGCCGCGGAAGCATTCCGCCGGGAAGCGAAGGAAAACATTGATAATCATTATGATCGTGACCTGATTCTTTCTCAGATGATGGGATCCATTTCAGACTGCTATCCGGAGTATTCGGAACTTCAGATCCGGAAAGCCTTTGCAAAAGCGGAGCAGGAAGACGGATTCAAAAAGGCCGCCAAGGGAGAACGTGTTCAGATGGTTCTTGCCGTCTTAAAAAAGGTCGGAAAAGGAAAAAGACGGACGATTGGAACAAAACAGGCAGCCGGGGATGACGGAAAAATGAAGGAGATCGAAAACACGTTGATGAACTGCATCGAGAAAGGATAGGGCTTCATACCATGATCATGCCGGTATGTGTGAGACCGATGGAAGATGAGCTGCTTTACGGCTGGCTTTCAAGGCTGTCACTGGAAAACGGATACACGTCGATCAAAGAATTCGGGACACGGTTCCTGGCCGAAAGGACCGTACTGCAGCCGTTGGAGGGGGTATCCTGGATCGCGCGGGTTGATTTTATCCGGGACATGGACCGGACCTGTAAGGAATACGGGCCGGTCCGTTTCTTTCCGTCAGCGGACGAAATGCTGAGGAAGATGACGCCGCTGTATGCGGTTTTTCCGTTCCTTGCATACGGGAACCAGGCGCGGTGGACGCAGTTCATCCTGAGGGAAAAAGACACTGCCCTGACCGGGACCGGAAACCGCGGAAACATGATTCCGGAGTTCCTGTCATGCCCCGAATGCAGACGGCAGGATCGTGAACGGTACGGCTTTTCCTATCTGCGCACCTGGCATCATCTGCCGGGTGTGCGTTTGTGCGCCGTCCACCGGGTTCCTCTGCAGATCCTGGCATGCCGGAAAGAAAAAGTGCTGGACCCGGATGAGGACGGAATCATCCTGTCGGGGAAAGAACCGGCCGGAGATCCGGAAACGGAATGGAAGATCAGCAGCTTCGCAAAGGAAATGTATGAACGGCCGCTGTTTTTCGATCTTCGCGGGCTGCAGGCGCTGTTTTCAGAACGCATGGAAGAACTGGGGATCCGGAAGAAAATAAAGGAAGCGGTGGAGACGGCCGGATTTCTTCCGTACCTGAAAGGCGAATGTGAAAAAAGGGTACTGAAAATACTGATGGAACCGTGGAACGGAATGGAAGAGCTGATGGCGTTCACGACATTCCTGTTCGGTAAATATTCCGTTCTGGAAGAAAAGGCGCAGCGCTGTCCGGGGGAACTGGAGGAACCGTTTGCGGACGTAATCAGCGGACGGTTCCGGCTAATGTCCGGGTTCGGGAGGCTGGTGTGTCTGAAGTGCGGGACCTGCGGAAAGAATTTCCATATCCATCCGTATTCGCTCGGTCTGGGCTGCGGCTGTCCGTTTTGTGAAGCAAAGCTGTCATTACAACAACGGATCAACCAAAGGCTTTCTTTTCTCGGAGACGGAAATTATGAGCTGGCGCAGGATGTCAATGAGGAGGACATGGGAGAACGGGCTGAGATTATCCATAAAACCTGCGGGAAATTGCGGAAAACCCGACTTATGGAGACACTCTGGATGCAGAAGAAATGCGACTGCGAAACAAAAGTGAGTTTTACGGATGCGGCGGAACGTGTCCGCGCTGCATCCCCCGATTTTACACTGATCCGGTATATCGGAGGGAAAAAGGAGCACATCGTCCGGTTGAAACACAACGTTTGCGGTCAGACCTTTCAGTGGGAACTGAGCCGTTTTGAGAAGAGGCCGACCTGCATGGCATGCGGAAGACGGCGTGCCCCAAGGAATTCCCCGGAAGATTTCCGGGAACGGATGCGGGAACTGGCAGGAGACGAATACGAGCCGGTGAGCGGCTTCACGGATTTGAGAAGCCGGATACTGATCAGACACCGGGTATGCGGAACCGTTACGGAGATGATTCCGAATGATTTTCTCCGCGGGAGAAGATGCAACCTGTGCCACAAGGCAATTCGAAGAACGGAACTGGAAGAGGCGCTTAACACGTGCACCGGAGGGTACTACCGCATTACGGACATGAAAAACGTCAGATATTGCATTGAAGGCGAAAACGGCGAGAGATTCTTCCGGGATTCCGGATGTATCATGCAGGAACTGGCCAGGCCTACGGAATCCAAACTATTCACGTATCGACTGAGAAAACCGAAACCCGTGCAACGAAAAGAGGCACTGATCTATTTATCCGCAAAAGAAATCTGCCGCCGGAAGGGATGCTGGAGCCCAGTGGACTCGGCCGGTATCCTGCCGCTGAAGCAGGTGCAGGATCTGATGCGGTGGCTGGTAAGAAACGACTATCTGGAACGGATCGGATACGGGAAATACATCCTGTCAGAAAAGAAGATTTCAGTAGATCATTACGGCGGCGCAGATCAAGCTTCTGACGATGGGACTGTACAAGGAGCATGACCGAATGGTATGATATCAGTAAGCTCCTTGGGAATCAGAACGGAATCATGCAAAAGGAGAAAAGAAAAATGGGAAGAATTTATGTTACAGGAGACATTCATGCGGAGCCGGAGCGATTCAATATGGAGAATTTCCCCGAACAGAAAGAACTGACGCGAGATGATTACATGATCATCTGCGGAGACTTCGGACTGGTTTGGGCGGAAGATAAGGAAAGCAAACGGGAAACACAGCTGCTTGACTGGCTGGAGGACAGACCATACACCACACTGTTCGCGGACGGCAACCATGAGAATTTTACCAGACTGAATACCTTTCCGGTGGAGGAATGGCATGGAGGACGGGTGCATAAGATCCGGGAACATGTCATTCATCTAATGCGTGGCGAGATGTTCGATCTGGACGGAAAGAAGGTATTCGCTTTCGGCGGGGCAAGATCCCATGACATCGACGGGTTTGCAACGGATGCGGCACTGAAACGGGATTACACGGCAGGGATTTTGCAGCCGGACGATCCGCTTCTGTATGATAAGCTTAAGATTCTCCGCAGAACAAACTGCTGCGCGCGGATTGAGGAAGTCAGCTGGTGGCGGGTCGAGATGCCGACCAGACTGGAAATGATGCACGGGATGCAGACACTGAAAGCAAACGGGATGAAGACGGATTTCATTGTTTCTCATGACGGTCCGTCATCCAGTCTGGCTATCTTAGGCGGCGGACTTCTGTCGCCGGATCCGCTGAATCAATATTTGGAAAAAGTGAAACAGAAGACGGATTACGGCCAGTGGTTTTTCGGCCATCATCATGTGGACCGTCAGATCACGGAAAAGGATACCGTCATCTATGAGCGGATCACCAGAATCTGTTAATTTCAGCTCTAAAAGTTAAGAGAATAGCGGTTTTGAACCCCGGAGGGACATTCCTTCCGGGGTTTTTCATTTTGCGGTAACAGGGTGCTTTCCTTCCATAATTTACACATGAAAGCCGACTATGTATGGATTACTTACCGTTTCTAAGGCACCCTGCTCAACTGATGCGCGGAATGCAGACCATGAAGGCAAACACATAGAAAAGAGGGATGACAATGGAAAATCAAAAAATGACTTTAGAGGAAATGCTTCAAATATTGGAAGATGCTCATAACAGATATTTAAACATGACTCCAGAAGAGCGCAGAGACTGCAGACCGCAGAACAAGCTGCGGTATTGGGGGACGCAAAAATCCCTTTATGATTATTGCGATAAGTATCACTTAGTGGAAGGAAAATCTTATCTTTATGTTTTGAAATGCGCAGAGGATTTATATTATATTGGAGAGACGAACGGAATTTTTCAACGTTTTCGGGAGCATTTTGCGCCAAGTGGGAAGTCTGCCGTGTCAGCAACTGCGGTATATGAGCCACAATCGGTTCACGAAATTATCCCACTTGGAGAAATCAGCAAATCCCAAAGACTGGTTTATGAGGATGCACTGACTGTAGAGTACGCTAACAAATACACGATTTATCAGGTAAGAGGAGGACATTTTTCTCATTATGATATTCAAAAGGCATACTCTGCAAAAAAGTTGCAGAGTCATTGGCTTTATGAAGAACACGGAAGGCTGCGTTTTATAAATCCACAGTATAATTGGATGTTATCAGCAATCAATCAGATGCAAAAATTTCCAAGGATTCATCCCAAACTTTAAAATCATCATTAAGAATCTTTTCTTATTATTTTATGTGACTTAACCCCGGAAGGAATGAGCCTTCCGGGGCTTTTCATTTTGCGGTAACAGGGGGCTTTTCTTCCATAATTTATACAAAGACATTATGGAAAGGAAGTGCTATTTATGCTGATGCCGACATGCTTGAAACCTTATCCCGGTGAACTGCTGTACGGCTGGATTGTAAGGTTATTCAGAGTCAATATGTACGATTCCATTGAGAAATTCTGTGCAGCTTATATCCCGTATGAAGATCGAAAATTTAAAATGGGAAAACCGGTTCCCGTTCGTCTGGATTACCGATTCAATCTGGACCATATATGCTCGGAGAACGGAGAATTCGAATGTTTCCCGGATGTCAGGAGCATGATTGCGGAAATGACACCGCTCACGACCCTGTTTCCGTTTATGACCAGGGGATATCAGGCAGAATGCATGGAAATTCTGCTCCGGGAACATAACGGTTGCAAACTGGATATTCCTCTGATGGACAGTGATATCACGGAACTGCGCGTGTGTCCGGACTGCGCGCGGGAGGATATTGCCGCATATGGAAGACCGTATCTCCATACCGTCCATCATCTTCCTGGCGCTCGGATGTGTCCGAAACATCACCGGGTACTGATGCGTGTACAGATAGAACCGGACGATTGGGAACGCGGACTTGATGACGGGTCCATGGTTCCGGTGGAGCTTAGAGCAGATGAAACAACGGAACAGCGTATCAGTGAGTTTATGCGGAAATTATATGAGTGCCCGCCGGATCTGGATCTGAATGGCTTACAGGCGATGATTCTGGCGCGCATGGGAGAAGGCGGATATCCACTGGAGTCACCGTACGGAAATCTTGCGGATGATCTTCGGACTGCCGGATATGCCGGTCTGTTCGCCGGTAAAACGGATGTGCGTGTGTTCAAGGTTCTGTCACAGAAGAAAATTGTACCGGAAGACGCGATTGCACTGTTGTTATTCCTGTTCCATGATTACGAGGATTTTCAGAAGGCGGCATTGAAGGTACAGACGGATGATACGGGAACGCTTGCCGAGCTTTTCCCGGGATACATCGTGCATTCCGTGGATCACTGGATTGCGGAACTGGAGTGTCGGAAATGCGGGGAGCGGTTCCATATCCATCCTTATGCTCTTTTCCTTGGTGCCGGATGTCCGAAATGTGACCGGGAAGCGGATCCAGATGAGGTGTTTCAGCGCCAGCTTCATATGATTGGGGACGGTACCTACGAACTGGAGGAACACTTCCCGGGATATGGAAGACCCGTAAAGATCCGACATAAGACCTGTGGCAAGGAACGTAATGTGAACGCCACGGAGCTGATATGGATGGAGAAACGTTGTTACTGTGAAACATATCTCAGACAGGAAGAACTGCAGGCAAGGATCGACAGGGCCGCGCATGCGGAAAATACATACACGTTGGTGAAATACCGGGGCGGTAAGGGAATCGGACAGTTCGTGACGCTCCGGCATGAGGAATGCGGAGGCGAATTCACAGTATCTCTTCGGGAATTTGAACGGGCACCGTTCTGTCGTTGCTGCAGGAGCGGTCAGGCGGTTGTTGACCGATTCGGGGAGAGATTCCAGGAACTCATGGGTGATGAGTATGAGATGATCACTCCATATCAGGGACTGGCGAAAATGATGACGGTACGCCACCGCACCTGCGGAACGACCACGGAAGGATATGCCCTCAGCTTTCTGAACGGCAAGCGGTGTGCCCTGTGTACGCCGATCATACCGAAGGAAGACATGAGAGGATATGTGACGGAGTGTACCGGCGGGGAATATCGTGTGAGCAGCATTGAACGGAACACGATAACGGTATGCGGCCCGGACGGAAAGGAACTGACGAACTCGGTACAGTTTTTTATACAGGAGCTTTCGCTCGGCGAGAAATCCTCAGTGTTTAATCACGTGGTCAAAAAACCGGAAATTCCCCTGCGGGATGCTGCGGTTTTGTATTTCAAGGCGAAAGAAGTCTGTGAGAAATATGGAGTCTGGATACCGGAAGAAACGGACGCTGCCATGGAGTTTGCAAAGATTCAGTATCTGTCACGTCAGCTGCTTGCCGAAGGACACCTGTTCCGGAAATGTCCGGGCGTATTCTCCGTGGATCTGGATGTTCCCGATGAGACTGCAATCCGGGAGATTTACCTGGAGCGTCGCGGGGAACATATCGGGGCTTATTACCATGAATCCGCCGCGTACCATGCCGGTATTCTGGATAAGAAACCGGAAACGGAATACATTCTGTGTAATGACGTGAAAACGGATGACTTCAGGAATCAGAAGGTGGGAAATACAAAGTTCAAAACCAGAGCGGCATATGCGGAAATCAATAACCGGAATTACAAGGCAATCGAAGGAATCAATCTGTTGATGTTTTCCGGCAAACACCCGGAATATAAAAAACAGGTGGAAGACTGGCTCCTGGAGAACCGCATCTTTATTTCTGACATGGAGCCGTATTTTCAGTATTATCCATTCATGATTAAAAAGATTGTCAAAGGACTTTTTAAATAAGAAGAAACGAAAATCCCCCCACCTCTGCAGGTGGAGAGATGAATTAAAAACAGAAACAACATCGAGCCATTTTTATTTTCTGACCAATTCTGCGGAAATTTCTTCCATAATTCCTGTATCAAACAGGAAAGGAGGAGATCCTAAGTAAGATGTGGCATTAAGACTAATTTCTTCCATAATTTTCTGTCAAAAAATTATACATGGAAATAACCAATAAGATTGGGTATGTCACATCAAACGAGAGCCTGTTCCCTGGTGGGAATGGGTTCTTTTTACGTTTTGCTAATTTATGCAGTAATTCTTCCATAATTGTTCCGCAAGAAAATTTATGGAAGGAGGTTTCTTTTTATGAGGAAATCAAAGAAGCAGATGGTCATGGCAGCAGCAGCCTGTGCCATGATGGGAGTAATGGCCATCGGAGGAACCATGGCGTATTTAACTGACAGTG
>ERZ1673722.1146-NODE-1146-length-28489-cov-15.171274_pt1 | contig 28489 bp, 19 predicted proteins | sample MGYA00580222_ERZ1673722 | MGnify/ENA primary metagenome ERZ1673722 (study PRJEB41218, sample SAMN15661750) | gut metagenome | host: Homo sapiens | place: Canada: London | collected 2015-08-20/2019-03-30 | study: EMG produced TPA metagenomics assembly of...
GAAAGCTTGTGTAAACTCAAGAAAATCTTATTTACACAAACCATTCTACACTCTTGATCTCTCAGTCTCCTAGTCTCTTAGTCTCTCAGTCTCTTTCATCAAAACTGCAAGTCATCACGCAAAGCATAATTGTTATGATTCATAACAAACCTGTTATGCAAAACAAAAAGCCGCCGGAAACGGTTTCGTTTCCGGCGGCTTTGCCGGTATCATTCCATGGGATAGGTACTGTTTGCCGTAAAACGGACATACTCCCAGAAGTGATCAATGATATATTCGCGAAGGAGAACAGCGGAGAGCGGCAGCTTCGCATCGGTTTTCCAAGAAAGATACAGGTAGCGATAGCACTCCTGGTCTCCGATAGGAAGAGAGGCCACCCCTTCCTGTGCGGAGTACCATGTCATCTGCGGCACGAGAGCCACGCCGAGCCCCGCTCGCACGAAATCACGCACCGTATCCGGATTATCACTTTCCATCACCACCTGCGGCGTAAAGCCTGCCTTTTTGCAGAAGGCTTCCAGCGCCTTCCGCAGCATGAAGCCCTTGGGCGCTGCGATGAAATTGGCCTCTGCATAATCACTAAGGCTCACATAGGGCAGATCGGCATGGCGATCATTCTTCGGCAGGATCATGACAAGACTTTCCCTGAAAAGGCTGACCGTGTGATCATTATCGATCATTCGCAGATCCGCATAAAGGGAAAGATCCAGCTTGGCGGCCGCCTGCTGCGAGTCCGGACGCAGGATTTCCAAGATCGCCGTCGGATGCTCCTTCTTGAACTGCATCAGAAAGGTCGGGATCATCTGCGTCGCAGAAAGGATCGCGAGCTTCACCGTAGACTGCGCGAGATCGCGAGAGTCTTTGAATTCCTGCTGCATCTCGTCGAACTCTTTCAGAAAATTCTGCGCATGCTTCAAAAGAATATGACCATCGCGCGTCAGACGGATATTTCTCCCCTGGTGCTCGAAGAGTGTCACTTCCAGCTCCTGCTCCAGCCCGCGTATGGTGCGGGAGAGAGTCGGCTGCGCGATGTGCAGCTCCTCTGCCGCTTTCGTCAAATGCTCCAGTTCCGCGGTCTTTTGGAAATACTGGAGTGACGTGAAATTGAGTTTCATACCCGCCTGCCTTTCAAGGAATTATCGTAAGCAGTAAGTAGTAAGTAGTGACTGGTGACTGGTGACTAGTCACTAGTCACTATACGTCTTCGAGTCTCCCAGTCTCTTAGTCTAATTCCTAACCCCTAGCCCCTAGCCACCAGTCACAAGTCACCAGCTGCTCTGATGCCCATACTTTTCCTCAGCCTTACGCGTCAGCACGAAGGCTTTCGCTTCGATCCTGCCATGGATGCGCTCCGTGTACACACCTTGTATCTCCGGCGTAAAGCCCGGAAGCTCATTCATTCCCTCCACGAAGTCTTGGATATAGTCCATGACGATCTCCGTCCAGCGCTCTCCGGGCTGTACGCACGGGACGCCCGGCGGATACGGGACAGCTGCCTGCAGTGCCACGCGGCCTTCGATTTCCTTCAAGGGCAGCAGCTCGCCCTCGCCCCGCACCAGCGCCCAGTTCGCTTCCTGCGGAGAAATGAAGTAGGAAGGAAAATATTTTTTAAGGAACATCTTCTTCTGCAGTACATTGATCTTCTTGGCTTTATAGAAATCATGAAGCTCCTGACAAAGCTGCCGGATCGTATAATTCTGATAGCGTTTCTCATATTTTTGATAAATATAGGGCAGCACGATCTCCATCGGCACATCCTCGTCGATATACTTTTCAAATCGCACCAGCTTCGTGATGAGATGATCCAGCTTGGTCTTTGTCTCCGCCGGTGTCATGAGGAAGAGGATGTCATTCAGGTCGCATTTTTCAGGGATGATGCTGTTGCCTCTGAGATACTCCGCCAGAATGATACCGGGGATGCCGAAGTCTTCATACTCGCCTGTCTCCATCGAGATGCCCGGCGTCACGAGCTGCAGCTTCAAAGGATCGATGAAGTACTGCCCCTTGCCATAGCCCTGGAAGGAGTGCCATTTCCCGCCCGGCTCAAAGGTAAAGTAGGAAATATCGGTCGCCATATTCTCCGTGTCGCCCTCTTCCCACTTCTGGTTATGGACGACGGGAGGAACGATCGGACGCAGGTACTTGCAGCAGCGAAGCACGGCCTTTCTGGCCTCGATGGCGGTCGCGATGCACTCATGCCAAAGGAGCCTGCCCGCTTCGCCTTCCTGCATCTTGGCATTCATATCGAGCGATGCGAAGATCTGGTAATTCGGCGATGTCGAGGAATTCACCATGAAGGCATTGTTCATGATCTTGTGCGGCACGTAGCGCTTCTGCCCTTTGATGTGGCTATCCTTTTTGAGGATCTGGGACGCCTGCGAGAAGCCTGCCTGCTGCTTATGCACCGACTGCGTCACGATGATGCCCGGATCCTTCGGCCCGAGGTCCAAGAGGAGCGGACTCGAGTCTTTCATCATCGGGATGAACTGCTCATAGCCCACCCATGCCGAGTCAAAGACAATGTAATCACACAGATGGCCGATCTTATTCACCACCTGCCGCGCATTGTAGATGCAGCCGTCATAATTGCCGAGCTGAAGCACCGTTGCACGGATCGGGCGATCCATGAGCGCGCGCTTCGGATCCCGCTCTGCGATCAGCATGCGGATGTATTCTTCATTGAAGCAGTGGTCCAGCATCCCGCCGATGAGGCCGAAGGGATTTCTCGCCGTTTCCAGATAAATCGGAATCGCGCCCGCCTGAATGAGCGCGCCATAGCTCATGGACTTGTGATTGTTTCTTTCATACAGCACGAGATCTCCCGGCGAGAGCAGCGCATTCATCACCACTTTATTGGCGCCGGATGTCCCGTTCAGTATGAAATAGGCCTTGTCCGCATGAAACACCTTCGCCGCATGCTGCTGCGCCTTGAGCGGCATCCCCTCATGGATCAGCAGATGTCCCATATCCACATCCGCATTGCACAGATCCGCGCGGAATGCATTCTCCCCATAAAAATCATAAAAAACACGGCCGCCGGGGTGCTTTCTGAAATACTCGCTCCCCTGATGACCCGGACAGTCGAACTCCGTATTTCCACGCTCGACATACTCCATCAGACTTTTGAAGAAAGGCGGCAGGATCCTCGCCTCATACTGCTCTGCGGCGCTTTCGATCTGGCGCTTGTAGTATTCCTGTGATGCCCGGGAAAGATCCAGAATGCCATACGCCTCCCCCAAGACGTCCTCACACAGCTCCTCCCCTTCCCGGGCAATCAGAAATACGGGGATGCCAAAGGCTTTCAGATGCGGATCCTTGAAGATGCCGCAATCCTTCTTCGTGATGATGACAGCTGCCGCGTCTGGCAGATCGCAGTCTTTCAGCGGCACGCTCTTTCGTCCTTCGATCCCACCTATCATGTTCCAGGCTTCGTCGCTGTACGCAATTTTCAGTCTCGCCTTCATCCTTCTATTCTCCTCTCTCATGCGCATTCCCCATGTTTGCCCGCAATTAAAAAAATCTTTCCTCTCGACGATAAAGGAGAAAAGGAAAGTTGTCAAATGGAAGAGCAAGCGATAACCGTTGACAGGAGGCGGCGAAAAAGGAGCCGGTAAAACGCTGATTAAGACTATATCCGTTTCTATTTAAAACCGATACTGTATCCGTATTTTAGAGGGCATTGGCAGTATGCCGTGATACCCTTATGGCATCATCCCTTCCCGCGACCGGACATATGACATGGATGTTCACACCTTTGCATATGCGCGTATAATAAATGTATCCGGTTATTTCAAGAAAGGATGATCCTTATGACAGAAGAAATCAGAAACACACTCACCGAAGAAGTAAAGAAACTCATCGCGGCTCCCTCTGCTTGCCCGGAAGCAAAAGCCGCTTGTGAAAAGTGGCTCGCAGCAGCCGCTACGGCTGACGAAGAAGCTGCCACGGCTGCTCTGAAAGAAGAAGTAGAAGCAGACATCATGCCGATCGATGGCCTGATCGGCTTTGCAGGCTCTGACGCCGGAAAAGCACTCTTCGGTCCGGAAACAGCCGACGCCATCCTCGCCCATGCGAAGGACATCAAAGAAAAGGGCGCCCGCTTCTGCGACTGCCCGGCCTGCAGCGCCTGCGCCGAGATTCTCGATACATTGAAATAATGGATAAGGAAACACTGATTAAATCGTTGTCAGATTTTACTCTTGAATTGTTATGCATAGCGAGGAATAGCCTGACGCGAATAGCGAGCTATTTAAGGAAGGCTATGACGAAGCTATGCATAACAATTCTTGTAGAAGCTGACTCTGCGATTGAATCAGCGTTTCCTTAAGTAAAAAAAGCTCAAGTGTGGCTCTCTGTCCATTGCTTTTCGTAAGGAAATGCCGCTTCCCTCGCATTTTGTTTTACTTAGTCAAAAAACTGTGAGCTTTCATTCGTAAGCTCACAGTTTTTTATTCCCCATCATCCACAAATGTGCTATGATAAGGAAATCGACTGTCTTGGGGAAAAAGATTCCCCAGTCACTAGTCACCCCTAAGGAGCCGCCCATGGAAACACTTCTTCAATATGCTGTCATCTGCCCGCTGGTCATGCTCGCGGGCTTCGTCGATGCTATCGCCGGAGGCGGCGGGCTGATCTCCCTGCCGGGTTACCTGCTCTCCGGTCTCCCCGTCCATAATGCCATCGCAACAAATAAGATGAGTTCGACAATGGGAACGGTGCTTGCGACATTCAAATTTGCCAAAAGCGGCTTCATCCCGTGGAAGCTCTCGCTCTCCTGCGTGGTCTGCGCATTCGTCGGTTCCTCGATGGGCGCGAATCTCGCTCTCATGATGGATGCGAAGATTTTCATGACCTTCATGCTGATCGTTCTCCCCGCGACAGGGCTTTACCTTACACGCGGCAATGTACTGGTCACTGAGAAATCACCATACGCTTATAAAAAGACAGTCATCCTCAGCATGGTGACCGCCCTCTTCCTCGGCGTGTATGACGGCTTCTACGGCCCCGGCACCGGCACTTTCCTGCTGCTGCTTCTGACAGGCATCGCGCATCTTCCTCTGAAAGAGGCGAATGGTGTGACGAAGGTCATCAATTCGACGACAAATATCGCTGCGCTCTGCATCTTCCTCCTGCATGGCAAGGTACTCTTCCCCTTGGGCATCATCGCCGGCATCTTCGGGATGGCGGGCAACTACCTCGGCGCGCTCTACTTCGAGAAAGGCGGCGCGCGCAATGTAAAGCCGATCATTCTCTTCGTCCTTGCGATCTTCTTCTGCAAGATCGTGTATGAAATGTATATCAAGTAAAAAGCAGCCGAAAGGCTGCTTTTTGGTATGTGCAGACTCATTGAATCGACAGCCTGCTTTCGTGGTAAAGGTTTGTTCATAAGGGGGACTACCCTAATCCCTAATCCCTAGCCACCAGTCACTAAAAAAAGCACGCTCCTTTCGGAGCATGCTTTTTTTGTGGCAAAGATTATTCACCCATTTCGGTGAGGACATGCGCGCAGCGAGCGCAGACGCCCGGATGTTTCAGATCGGCATCCACATCTGCCGAGCGTTTCCAGCAGCGTTCGCACTTCGCGAGCGTGCAGACAGCGACAGCTGCTTTCACGGTGCCTTCTTCATTCGAAGCCGCATTTTCCGGAGCCGCTGCTGTACCTTCTACGATGTGCGTCTGGGACACAAGGAGGAAGTCGGCGAGTTCTTTTTCCATCGCTTTGACGACGTCATAGGCTTCGCCGTCCGCATAGACGGTGACTTCCGCATCGAGCGGATGGCCGATGACTTTCGCCTGACGGGCTTCTTCGAGTGCCTTCATAGCGACGCTTCTCACAGCGAGGCGCTTCTTCCATTTTTCATCGAGTGCTTTGTCAAGGTATGCTTCATTGACCTTCGGCATATCGGACATATGGACGGACCATTCTCTTTCTTCCTTATTTGGAAGAGCCTGCCATACTTCTTCGGAAGTGAAGCAGAGGACCGGAGCGACGAGACGGACCAGCGTGGTCAGGATCTCATACATCGCGGTCTGTGCGCTTCTTCTGAGCTTGGAGTCAGCCTTTTCTGTATAGAGACGATCTTTCAGGATATCGAGATAGATCGCAGAGAGATCGACCGTGCAGAAGTTGTGGACAGCGTGGTACATGACATGGAATTCATAGTCATCATAGGCTTTGAGGACAGTCTCCTTGACCTGTTCCATGCGAAGCAGTGCCCAGCGGTCGAGTTCTTCCATATCCGCATAAGCGACGGAGTCGGTCTTCGGATCAAAGTCAGAGAGATTGCCGAGCAGGTAGCGGAATGTATTTCTGATCTTTCTGTAGACGTCGCTCATGGACTTCACGATCTTGTCAGACAGACGGACATCGCCCTGATAGTCGACCGAGGAAATCCAGAGTCTCATGACATCCGCGCCGTACTTGTTGATGACATCCTGCGGAGCGACGACATTGCCGACAGACTTACTCATCTTTCTGCCTTCGCCGTCCATAGTGAAGCCATGGGTGAGGACAGCCTTGTATGGCGCATGGCCATTGACAGCGACAGAAGTCAGAAGAGAGGAATGGAACCAGCCGCGGTGCTGGTCAGAGCCTTCGAGGTAGAGGTCGCACGGATAGGACATATCCTTCCAGGACTCTTCATGCGGATCGCGGAGGACGCCGTTCCATGTGGAGCCGGAGTCGAACCATACGTCCATGATGTCTTTTTCTTTATGGAAATGTGTGCCGCCGCAGTGCGGGCATTTGAATCCTTCCGGCAGAAGTTCTTCTGCGGAATGCGCCCACCATGCATCGGTGCCTTCTTTTTCGACGATTTCTTCGACCTTCTTCATGGTTTCCGGAGTGATGATCCACTTGCCGCAGTCATCGCAGTAGAAAGCCGGGATCGGCACGCCCCAGGAGCGCTGGCGGGAAATACACCAGTCCTGACGGTCGCGAATCATGTTGTACAGGCGGTCATGTCCCCAAGATGGGATGAAACGGGTGTCATCGACGGCTTTCAGTGCTTTGTCGCGGAAATCATTGATGGAGGCGAACCACTGATCGGTCGCTCTGTAGATGACCGGCTGCTTGCAGCGCCAGCAGTGCGCGTACTGATGGTGCAGGGATTTCTTGCCGAGGAGTCTGCCTTCATGCGCGAGGGTAGAAATCACCGGGCCTTCTGCTTCCCAGATGGTCTTACCGACGAGGAATTCGCCAGCTTCTGCCGTCATGTGGCCTTTTTCATCGACCGGGCAGATGATCGGCTGGTGGAGCTTGCCGGCATTTTCATAGGTCTTGTAGACTTCGAAGTCGTCGACGCCGTGTCCCGGTGCGGTATGAACGCAGCCGGTGCCGGCATCCAGCGTGACATGGTTGCCTTCCAGGACATAGATGGTGCGGTCGCCGTAGGTTTCCGGAGCGAAATGTGCGAGCGGGTGTTCGAATTTCGCAAGGTCAAGTTCAGAGCCCAGCATTTCACGGCCGACAAATTCATAATCCTCGACTTTGCAGTCAGCAAGGGACGCCGGAGCGAGCTCCTTATTCATGAGGTAGTATTCATCTGCGGCCTTGTTGTGTACCCAGACGTAGGTGAATTTCGGATTCACGCTAATGTAGCAGGAAGCCGGGATGGTCCACGGGGTGGTGGTCCAGATGACGGCAAAGACCTTGCTCGGATCTACGCCTTCCGGCTGGAGGCCATGGACGTCGACCATCGGGTATTTGACATAGATGGACGGAGACTTTCTGTCCTTGTATTCGATTTCTGCTTCGGCCAGTGCCGTCTCACAGTGGGTGCACCAGTAAACGGCCTTCTTGCCTTTATAAATGTAGCCTTTGTTCGCCATTTCGCCGAAGACTTCCAGTTCCTTCGCTTCCAGATGCGGGTCGAAGGTGACATAGCGGTGAGCGAAATCACCGACAACGCCCATACGGATGAAGTCTTCCTTCTGGATTTCGATCCATTTCTTTGCGTAAGCCAGGCACTTCTTGCGGAGTTCCAGCGGAGTCATGTTTGCGCGATCTTCACCGGAGTCTTTGAGTACGGCGTATTCGATCGGCAGACCATGGGTATCCCAGCCCGGTACATAGATGGCTTCATTGCCAGCCATATGGTGGTATCTGACGATGATATCTTTCAGGGTTTTATTCAGCGCATGGCCGATGTGAATCTTGCCATTCGCATAAGGCGGGCCATCGTGCAGTACGAAGGTCGGTGCGCCTTCTTTCTTTCTCTTTTCGATTCTTTTTTCATACAAATGATTCTGCTGCCAGAATTCTACGAAGCCCGGTTCCTTTTTCGGAAGGTTGCCGCGCATCGGGAATTCGGTTTCTGGTAAATGCAGGGTCTTGCTGTAGTCCATGACGAATTTCCTCCTGGGGTCATACAAATGACCAAAATAAAAAATTCCCGCCCGATAAGGGGCGAGAATTGATTTCCCGTGGTACCACCCTCATGACCTTATGGCCACTCGGTACAATTAACGATGTCCCGTCGGGGCTTTTCTACCCCGCAGCTCTGAAGTGATCCATCCGCAGCCTCAACGCTCTCCTCCCACCATCGGAAAGCTCTCTGTGCATGAGGTCCATGCGAAACGTCTTCATCCTTGCCTTTACATAACTTTTGTTATTATAGGCTGATTGGAAAGGCAAGTCAAGAGGGAGTTTTAGGGTTAGCCCGTGGGACGGGCTGCCCTTTGATTGTGGATGAAAGTTCTGCTCGAATGAGGAATGAGGAATGAAGGTGGCGGCTTCGCCGCAAATATATATAGGCGATACCCTAAAGTGGTATTCAAGTCACTAGTCACCAGTCACTTGAGCCTTCTAATCCCTAGCCACTTATCCCTACTTTCAAACTTCAGGTTTAGCCCCTCGGGCGTGCTGCCCTTTGATTGCGTACAAAAGAGGGGAGCGGGTTTTGTGGGTTCTACGGGTTCAAAAGGGGTGGTGCGGCGCATAATGCTATAGAAGCGCCGCAGAGTATAAATAGAGCAATGCCCGAAAGTCTGCGGATAGCAGGTTTCCAGTTTTGATCTTTCTAATCATTGCCCACCTAACCGCGAATGACAAAGATTTCTCGCTTTCGCTCGAAATGACGATACGAGAGTCTCCTAGTCACTAGTCACCAGCCACCAGTCCCTGCTTTCAACCGTGAACCCATCAACCTCACTCACGAACCTTTTCATTCAAAGAATGAAATCTTCACACGCCGTCCCCTCACCCACGGGTGGTTCGCTCGGCGGTGATGGATACGGCGGCGCGCCCACGGAGAAATCTCGCGGCGAAGAACGCCGCCGATTTCTTCTTTATGAAGCTCATCTACATGCGGAGCCGGCTCATTCTTTCGGATCAGCTGGTGGATCGGCTTTAGGAGCTTCTTCAGATGTTCCAGGATTTTCACCGGGATTTCCTTCTTTCTTGGCTTCTGCCTGCTTCTGTGCGGCGCGTTCTTCGATCTTGGCTTTGTATTCACTGGCAGTCTGCTTGAAACTTTCTTTTGCTTCTGCGGCTTTGGCCTGAGCGGCTTCTTTGTATTCTGCCGCCTGTGTTTTGACTTTTTCAGAAAATTTCTGGGCAGAGGCTTTGGCGGTTTCCGCCTGCTCTTCCGCCTGTTCTCTGAATTCTTCGGCCTGCACCTTCAGCTTATTCGCCTGAATCTTCGCTTCCTGCATCTGGACGCGTGCCTGCGCTTTCAGCTTTTCCGACTTGAGCTTCATCTGCTGGGACTGGACTTCAGACTGACGCTTCATTTCTTCCCGCTTCTGCTGGAGCACTTCCATCTGGTCTTTGGCCTGCGCTTTCACGACCTCCGCCTTCTTCGCCGCGTTCTTCTTGAATTCTCTCGACTTGATGCGCGCGATGGCCTGCAGATCCTTCGCCGCTTTTTCCGCCGTTTCCTGAGCGATTTCCGAGGCGCCGAGGGCCGTGTACTTCGCCTTCTCGATCTGTTCATCGGTCACGCCGACTTTTTTCAGGGCAGAGAGGAATTTATCTCCGAGCACCGTCACGGATTCCGAAAGCTGATCTGCCAGTTCATTCATCTTGGCATGTGCCTTTTCCGGGTATACTTCCTCCCAGTTCTTTTTCAGTTCTTTGGTGAAATCCTTCTTCTCATCCCCGAGCGGTTCATCTTTCTTCGGATTGTCTTCCAGCTCCTTCTCTTCGGATGCTGCCGCCGCCTTTTCTTCCTCAAAGACAGCGCGATACGGGCGGGTATCGTCCGGCATGCCATCCTTGATCCAGCACTGCGCCGCCTTGCCGACGCCATAAGTGACGGTGACACCGATCGGGATCTGCATGATGGAAATCGGGATCAGTGTCGCAAGCGTCGTACCGATGACCGTCCCACCAAGCGAACCGATGAAGGAGAGAATCGCAGTCTGGTTCACTTCGACATCATACACCTTCGCGACCTTCGCGATCATGTAGACTTCATTGGCGACCAGAGCGACCGTCCCGAGGACAGGAGCCGCCACGATCACACCGGCGCGTCCTGCCGCCCAGCGGATGAGGCTCTCGGCTTCTTCATCGCGGTTATCAATGATATGGATCTCTACATCCGCTTCCGGAGAGTCGACATGGGCTTCTTCCTTCGCTTCGACGACAGCCGGCACTTCAGCAGCTTTCTTCTCCGCCGGCAGCTGCGACTCCTTCACGACAGGAGCATTCTCCGCACGGACAACCGGTGTCTTTTTCATTTCTTCACTCATAAGTCCCTCCTTCTCCGGCCTTCCCGGATTTTCAGGTTGTAATTTATAAGGATCAGGCTGTCTTTATTATAACGTATTTCTCAGGGAGTGGGTAGTGGGAAGGTTCGGGGTTAGCCCTTAGGCGGGGCGTCCCTTGATTACGTTTGAAAGCCTCGATCGAATGAGAAATGAGAAATGGTGGTGCGGCGCAAAAATAATGACGCGCCGCAGAATTTTGATAGCGCTTCGCGCCGTCATCATCGGAAGCTCAGCCGAGAGTCTTTCTTGCACTACTGTCAGTATCACATAGGCACCGGTACAGAAACAACGCCTTGGTGCTACGTATTTCTGCTTTCACACATTCTTCGTTTAGCGGTCTGCAAGAAAGATTTCTCGCTTCGCTCGAAATGACGATATGGTAGTCTGATGTCTCCTAGTCCCCAGTCACTAGTCACCAATCTGTCAGTCCCCCATCGACAGGGATCACCGCTCCTGTTATGAAGGAAGATTTCTTGGAAATCAGGAATGCGATCACTTCGCCCACCTCAGATGCCTTTGCGATGCGACCCAAGGGGTACCACTCTGCCATTTCCTCTCGGCTGCCGCCATAAGCTGCCAGCTGCCTTTCCAGCAGCGGCGTATCGACATCTCCCGGGCAGACGACATTCGCACGGATCTCATCGACAGCAAGCTCTAAAGCGAGCGAGCGGGTGAACGCGGTGAGCGCCCCTTTGGTCGCGCTGTAGAGGCTGCACTGCACATTTCCTTCAAGCGCGGCATCCGAAGCCACGGAGACGATGCTCCCCCTTGCACCGCGCATCTTCGGTATCACGGAACGGGCGAGCTTCATCGCGCCGAATACATTCACGGCAAACATAGTTTCCATATCCGCGTCTGTCATATTATCCAAAAGCCCTTCTGCATAGATACCGGCAGAAATGACAAGCCCGCGAATCTTTCCCCGCAGGGCTGCTTCTTGGGCCGCGCGCTCACAGTCTTCTGTCTTCGTCACATCGCAGCGGATGAAATGACTGCCCGCTGCCTGTTTCTCTGCGAGCTGTCCCCTTTCCTCATCACGGCCGAGGAGAATCGGCTCATAGCCTTCCAGAGAAAGGATCTTCGCCGCCGCGAGGCCGATGCCGGACGTACCGCCGGAAATGAGGACGAGATTTCGTGTATCTGACATGGGTGGGTTGCTCCTTTGTATGGAAAATAGTTTTTGTTCAACGGGGAAGGCGGGGAAGTGACGGCTTTTTTGAGGGGTCGAAGCCCGAAAGCCTGCGGATAGCAGGTTTCCCTAGATGAGTGACACCATCTGTTTCGCCGCTAGTGACAAAGATCCCTCGGCTACGCTCGGGATGACGATAAAAGAAAAACGGTAGCGCAATCGGTCTGCTGACCGCTGGCATGTCCCATCTCACTGCGCTCAAAATGGCGTCTCACTTGATTTTCGCGTCGCTTTGCCCCTAAAAATCAAGTTCGCTTGCACAAGCCCTTCGGGCAGCTCCCCCGAAGGAGGAAGCAAGACGCGGCGTCGCTAACGATTTCCTTAGCACGAGCCGCCCTAGTCACTAGTCACTAGTCACTAGCTACTAGCTACCAGTCACTTTTTCAACGACGACAGGTATATAAATTCGATCCCCTGCGTCTTGAGTTTCGGCACCATCTGGCGGAAGGCTTCGGCGGTATGCGGACGACAGTGGCCGATGATGATGTACGTGCCCTGCTTCTTGGCGCGATCGGCTCCCTCTTGGATCATCGCGCAGATGTCAGATACGGAGGCCGAGTTATCGACGAAGAGGTCATTTCTTACATAGGGCACGCCGTAGGTCTTCGCCGCCTTGTCCGCCGCCGTCATGCTGTTTGTGTGACTGTCGAAGAAGAAGAGCCCGCGATGGTGGAGCTCATTCATGACGATATCCATGGCTCTCGCATCGATGGTGGCTTTCGAGCCCTGATGGTTATTGATGCCGATGGCTTCCGGCAGCTGCGAAAGCGAGTCCCTCAGCATCTGGCGGATGGCCGCATCGCTCATGGAGGTCAAGATGACCTTCGGCTCCATGCCGATACCCGAGACGGACTCCATCGGCTGATGGAGAATGACGGGAAGTCCGTGTGCGCACCACGAGAGTGCGGCATCTCTGGTATGCACCTGATCCGGCATGACGGCCAGCGTGAGCGGGATGCCCATCTGTTCATAGATGTGCTGGGAGTCCAGATCGCGCCCTGCATCATCGATGACGATGGCGAGGCGTCCGGTCACTTGCCCGCCAACGTTTTCTTTCGGCGGCAGGATGGATGCCGCTTTGGTCGGCAATGCCTTTTCGGAGCTGCCATTCGCACGGGCTTCACTCTTGCCGGACTTGGCAGGTGCTGCTTTTGCGGGCTCCGTCTTCTTTACGGAGGAAGGAGCCGGCGCAGATTTCCTCTCACGAGAGACTGCGCTCTCTGTCCTTGCGGAAGAAGCAAAAGCCTCGACCGTTTCTTTCGGTGTTTCCGCCTTCAGCTCTTCTCCGCCTGTGATCTTAGAGACGACACGGCTGATGCTGAAGACTTCCTGCGTCGGCTCTGTCTCTCTCGCCTCATCCTCTTTCATGCGCTCTGTCTTCCCGTCAGCTTTCGTGACTTCTGCATCTTTCAGCTTCTTCTCATCGTCCGCTTTGGCTTCGACGACGACGGTTTTATTGATGATATCCTTGATCTTTTCTTTCACGCTCTCGGGCGTCCCCTGGTCTTCCTTCGGGACAAGCCCCTGCATTTCCTTGTCATTGAAAATATGACGGATCGCCGTCACCTGATTCGCATTGTCCGCCGTCGGTGCATTCGTCATCCGGTCTGTCATATATGCCGAGCCCACCACGAGGCCGATAAAGAAGAGGAGAACCAGAAATGGATGTCCATTGCTCTTTTTTACTGCTCTTTTTCTTCTGACTGCCATGAAAATCTCCTTTGGGAAATGGTTATATCCTTTCGTCTCTATGGCTTTAGTATAAAGGTTCAAGGTTTCGGGTTCAAGAGTCAGGGTTCAGGGTTCGCCCGTGGGGCGTGCCGCCCTTTGATTGCGTGCGAAAGAGGTTCAGCGGGTTCAACAAATTCAGAGGGTTCATCGGGGGGGCGGCACATCATCATATGGAAGCGCCGTGGAGTATAGATGGTGGCGATGCCCGAAGGTGGCATTTCAGTCGCTAGTCACTCGAGGCTTCTAATCCCTAGCCACTAATCCCTAGCTACCAGTCACTAGTCACTAGTCACCCGCCTCCCAAAGTCAAAACCCGCTCGGCTTTCGCCGAGCGGGTTGCTTCGTTCAGCCATGTACAAAAGGCTACTTCTTCGCGAGCCTTGCGATCGTCTCGATCAGAAGAGCGGTATCGAGAGGTTTGGCTAGATGCTCATTCATACCGGCGGCAAGAACACGCTCACGGTCTTCGGCAAAGGCATTCGCCGTCATCGCAATGATGGGGATGGTCTTCGCATCCGCTCTCGGAAGAGCGCGAATGGCGCGCGTGGCCGCGATGCCGTCCATGACAGGCATCATGACATCCATCAGAATCGCATCGTAGGTGCCTTCTTTCGCCTCTCCGAAGAGACGCAGCGCTTCTTCCCCATTCATGGCTTTGGTGATGGTGGCGCCTGCATTTTCCAGCAGAAATTCCGCGATTTCCATATTGAGCTCATTGTCTTCCGCGACGAGGAGATGGAGACCTGCGATGTCTGCCTTCACCTTTTCTTCGATCTCAGGCTTCTCCGAAAGATCGAGTGCGAGCGGCAGGGTGATGATGAAGGTGCTCCCCTTACCGGAATCGCTGACGCAGTCGATACGGCCCCCATCTGATCGAGCATGCGCTTCACGATGGAAAGCCCCAGCCCTGTACCGGTATAGGAGGTACGGGCGTCACTCATTTCCTGTGAAAATGGATCATACATTTACTGCTGGAATTCTTTGCTCATGCCGATGCCATTACCCCTGCAGGTGAAAATGATGCGCGACTCGTTCTCCGAGAGACTTTCTTCCGAAAGAGATACATTCACCTCGCCACGGTCCTTATTGTACTTCACTGCATTGCCGATGATATTCATAAACATCCGCTTCACATGGAGCGGACTGCCGATGAACCAGGCATGCCGGCAGTCATTTCTGAAGGTGATAGAAATCTGCCTCTCCTCCGCCTGCCTTTCTACGATGGTCCGGATTCCCTCGAACATTTCTTTCATATCGAAGGGTTTATGCTCCATAAGGATCGTACCGGACTCGAGCTTGCTGATGTCAAGGACTTCATTGAAAAGCTCCAGAAGGTATCCGGAGGCTTCATACACTTTCTTCCGATACTCATTCTGCTTTGCTGCATCATCGCTGAAATGCTCCGCGATCTTAATCATGCCGCGAATCCCATTGATCGGCGTGCGGATGTCGTGGCTCATACGTCGCAGGAACTCGGTCTTCGCCTGATTGGCAGCTTCTGCCTCACGCGCTTTTTCGAGGAGCTTGGCCTGATAGCGCCGCTCCTGCGCCTCTGCCTGAAGCGCGACTTTCTCATCCGACTTATGGCGGCTCCATAAGACCATCGCCCCGAAAATGATGCATACGATGGCTGCATAGAGGAGGTGTCTGGTGCGGTCTTTGAAAACATGAGATTCCGGAACAAACTGGTAGATGAAATAGTTTCGGCCATTGCTCATGGACGCATAGTAATTCACCCCATTCACGCAGATCGCCATAGGCTCATCCACATTTTCTCTTTGGGAAGCCGCTTCTTTGATGGCCGCGACGATGGCCTCATACCTCGCCCGATTCTCGGAAAGATCCTGCGTATTGCCCGCAATGATGGTATTTCCTTTCGCGACGACAACCTCCATCGAGGCGTAGGTATGGAATCCGGAGAGGATCTTCTGCAGATTCAGATTGTAGCCATCGGCATAGGTGACCGGCGTATGGTAGTAGGCGATGAGCACCCTGTCATCCTCTTGCGTGTGTCCCGATGCGAAATCAATGAAAGAGCCATCGACAAGCCGGATCCGGTCTGCATACGTTTTAAGCGGAATATCTGCGACATCCAAGATGACGTGATTTCTGATATGCTTGACAAACTCCTCCGGCGCCATTTCCTCTCGTGTCGCCTGTTCTATGACCTGTCCATCCCGATCCACGATGAGAAGTCCGGTCAGTCGCAGCACATGAAGCCGCTCTTTCAGCATGTCCTGCGTGGGTACACGTTCTCTTGCAAGCGTCCGCTGGACATTATGCAATTTGTCGATGGTACGGTCCAGGCTCTGCATGACCGTCACCTGATTGAACTTTTTCGTCATGGCATACTCGGTATGCACATAGTCGGCCGTATCCTTCATCTCATCCTTGAGACGCGCGAGATCCGATTTCCCGGAATGAATATATACAGCCGTCATGACCAACAGGGACAGGATCAGCATCAGATACAGAAGCGCCGCTTCGGCATGCTTTCACGACTTTATGCATCATGGCAGTCCCTCCAGATAACTCTTCGGCTGATCCACGTAGTGGCTCAGGATTTCCTCCGTCGTGCCATCGCGGCTCATCTCCCGGATCACAGGACGGAGCGCCTCCGCGATGCCTCGCTTGTCATTTTTGTCAAAAGCCACGCCGACGCCGACCACCATCAATGGTTCATCCAGGATGCGGAAGGCCGTATGATAATCCTTCATATACTGGACGATCACCGTCTCATGCGCACCGATCGCATCCACATAGCCCTTTGAAAGGTAGGTATAGATGATGTCTCTGTCAAAGAAACTGTAAATCCCTTTCACGACCGGTATGCGCCCGCCCGGATGAGCGAAGATCCCCTCCGGCTTCGTCGTCGACTGGACTGCGATGACTTTCCCTTCCAAATCAGCGAGTGTACGGATATCGCTGTCTGGATTCACCGCCACCACCTGACGGCTCATGAGGTAAGGCCCGGCCCAGAGATACTGATCCTCGCGTCCCTTCATCGAGAAGCAACTCCATATGCAATCGATCTCACCTGAGGCAAGGAGCGCATCCTTCTTCTCCCAGTTGATGCGCTGAATTTCTGCGTGATAGCCCATGCGCGAAAAAGCCGCCCGCGCGAGCTCGGCATCGATGCCGGAGCTCTTTCCATTCTCGTCGATGTAACTGAAGGGAGGGTACGCGTCGATCCCGACAACGATCGTCTTCCTCTCCGCCTCCTTCTTCACCTACATTCCCGCAGCCGCAGATAACAAAGAGCAAAAGTGCGATAAGAAGAAATCCCATCCCGTATTTGCGTAGTTCCGTCAAACTCATAAACTTTCCCTTCAGATGTAATAGTCCTGTCACTAAAACATTAGATTTTTACCTTTCCATTATACAGGATGGTCAGAAAATCAGTCAGGGGAAATGAAACGGACTGGAATTCTTGAAGACTTTGAGCCTGGAAGACTGGAAGACTGAGAGACTGAAAGACTTGTAGACTTTAGATGTCGGATGTCGGATGTCGGATGTCAGACTTCAGACTTCTGACTTCTGACTTCTGATATTTCCCAGTCTCTCAGTCTCAATAAAAAAGAGCCCGAAGGCTCTTTTTATTTCCGATTTCTCCACACATGCCACGCGGAAAGGACGAAACAGAGTGTCACCATGCCTGCCGTCACCAATGTCATGGCATCATCATGGCTTCGCGTCCGCCAGAGGGCAAAGAGGGTAAGAAGCGCAAGGAAAAGAAGTTTGATGGTATTCGTCATAGGGAGCTCCAGAAAAAGTGACTAGTGACTAGCGACTAGTGACTGAGGTCTACGGGTTCAAGGGTTAGCAAGTGTAGCGTGCTGTCCACTGATTGTGGATGAAAACTCTGCTCGAATTAGGAATTAGGAATGAAGGTGGCGGCTTCGCCGCGAATATATATGGGGCGATGCCCCAAAGTAGTATTCAAGTCCCCAGTGACTAGTCACTCGAGGCGCCTAATCCCTAGCCACTAATCCCTAATCCCTGCTTTCAAACCTTTGTCATGTAACACGCGTATCGTCCCCCGCCTCTAGGAAGGGGGGCTCTCCGTGCGCGTTCTCCAATCCTAAACCCGTTTATTTATTCCGCTCTCTCCAGCATGAGCTTCAGATCTTCCTTATGGAAGGACTTGATCTCCGGTTTCTCTTCAAGCATGGCAAGGACATAGGCGAGCGCTGCTTCGACACCGACCTTGAGACCGCTCTCATCGATATCAAATTCCGGAGTATGGTGGTTCGCTCCGGTGCCCAGCGCCTCATTTTTCGCGCCAGTAAAGGTAAAGAGCCCCGGATAGGTAGACTCGGTGATGGCAAAAGTTTCCGAAGCCATCCATGGCTCGGTATCTTCCATGACATCGCCCACGCGTTCCGCGATGGCTTTCCGCGCCAGATCTACGCACTCTTTATTATTGGCCGTGACAGGGAAGTACTGGTCTTCCATGATTTCTGCCGTGCAGCCGTAGTTGTCGCAGATGTCTTTGAGCAGCTTCCAGAAATCCTTGCGGAAGGAAAGTCCGTCTTCATTCACAAAGCAGCGCGCTGTGCCGGCGAAAGTGAGCTCGTCAGGGATGACATTCGGCGTGTCACCCGCCTGCACCATACCAAAGGAATAGGTGAGGCAGTTTCTCGGGCTGACTTTCCGCATACGGTAAGACTGGAGCGCCATGTAGAAAGCATTGAAGCAGTCGATCGGACTGACGGCGAGGCTCGGCATGGATCCATGCCCGCTCTTGCCATGAATCTTCACGCGGTAGAAGAAGGCACCTGCCAGTACACCATCATACATGACCGCGACCTTGCCCGCCGGCAGGCAGTACATCATGTGCGTGCCATAGCAGGCATCCACATGGATCTTCTTCTCATCGAGATAAGACAGCAGATGACCGACACCACGCTCTCCCATTTCTTCTGCTTCTTCGAACATGAGAAGAACCTTGCCCTCCCATTCGTCCTTGTGCGCCGAAAGGATCTTCGCCGCGGTAAGAAGCATCGCCGTGTGACCGTCATGCCCGCAGGCATGAGAAACGCCGTGATTCTTCGAGAGGCATCCCTTTTCGCATGCCAGATTCTTCGGATTCTCTTCGATCGGCAGCGCATCGATATCCGCCCGCATCAAGACCGTCCAGCCATCCTTCCCGCTGTCGATCATGCCGAAGACACCGCCGCGCGATACGCGGACGGTGGAAATCCCCCAGCCATGGAGTGTCTTTTCGATGAAGTCCATGGTCTGGAATTCCTGCTGCGACAGCTCCGGATTTTCATGGAAATGACGGCGAAGAGAAATGAGAAAACTCTCCTCGGCTTCGACTGTTTTCTTTATATCCATTATAATCAGCTCCTTGAAGGGAAACACTGATGAAATCGTTGTCAGATTTAATCAGCGTTTCCATAGATAGTCGGCAGAGATTCTGCCGCATGTCTTTCATTATACATGTCTTTCATTATAGAAAGGGGAAAGATACGTGTCAAATGATATGGGGAAAAGATGCAAGGGGTTCAACGGGAATGCCTGAAGGTTTCTTTGAGAACAGGTTTCCCGTTTTGAGCTTTCCAAACATCGACTGCCTGACCGCGAATGACAAAGATTTCTCGCTTCGCTCGAAATGACGATATGAGAGAATCAGCAGTCGCTCGAGACTCCTAATCCCCAATCCCTGGTCACTAGTCCCAGTCACTCCTAATCCCTAGCTCCTAATCCCCAGTCACTAGTCACTCCACTTCTCCCAGCGAAGGCATCGCAGGGATCGCACCGGCTCTGGTCGTCGAGAGGCTGGCGGCGCGGTTCGCGAAGGTAAGGATGGCTTCGAGGTGCGCTACCGAAAGCTGGCTGAGATCTTCGCGGCAGAGTTTCGAGAGGGCTGCGCCGAAGAAGGTGTCTCCCGCGCCGTTCGTATCAACGACTTTCGCAGGGACGCCCGGGACGCGACCGGTCAGATGCCCGAGCCGGTAGAAGCAGCCTGCCTCCCCGAGCGTCACAAGGATGAGGGAAATGCCCTTCTCCATCAGGCGCCTGCTGCCTTCTTCCCAGTCTTCCGATCCAGAAAGGAGCGGCAGTTCTTCTTCGGACACCTTGAGAATATCCACGAGCGGCAGCGGCTGGCGCATCGCGATGATGGCCTCCCGCGGATCGTCCCAGAGGCGGGCACGGTAGTTCGGATCATAGGTGATGACCGCACCATAGGATTTCGCGCGGCGGATGGCAGAGAGCACGCTGCCGCGGGCCGGCTCCGCCGTCAGAGACACCGAGCCGAAATGCACCATGTGCGCCTTTCTCAGAAGGAAATCCTGGATTTCCTCTTCCGTAAGCATGGTATCCGCATGAGATTTCCGATAAAACGTGAAACCCCGTTCCCCGTCTGCATCGATCGAGACGACGGCAAGGCTCGTCGGGTGCTTGGTATCGACGGCAAGCGCAGATACGTCGACGCCATCCTTTCTGAGAACGTCCGTCAGGTAGCGCCCGAAAGCATCGTCCCCGACTTTGCCGATGAAGGCCGTCCTCGCCCCGAGCCTCGCTGCCGCGACAGACAGATTCGCCGGCGCGCCGCCCGGATTTGCCGCATAGAGCGGTACGCCCTCCGCATTCACTCCGGTCTGCGTGAGGTCGATCAGTATTTCTCCGATGGATAAAATGTCCATGATACGTTCCTTTCGAGAAAATGGTTGGCAGGGATTAGTAGCTAGTGACTGGTGACTAAATGCCACTTTCGGGCATCGCCATTTTTTATAGTCCGCGGCGCTTCTATATTCTTATGCGCCGCACCACCATTTCGCATTTCTCATTTCTAATTTCTCATTCGATCAGAGCTTTCACTCACCATCAATGGGCAGTACGCCAGGGGGCTAACTATTGTACCTATTCCAATCAAAAATCCGAACCCTTCTTCCAGAAAGGTTCGGATCATTTGGTGCCGGAGGCGGGACTTGAACCCGCACGATGTCGCCATCGCCAGATTTTGAGTCTGGTGCGTCTGCCATTCCGCCACTCCGGCATATCGATAGTATGTATTGTAGCATACCTATCGATGATGCGTCAATAATAAGTGAGAAACAAGAAGCGTGAAGCGGTAGTGCACATCCGGAAAAAACAGATGACAGCGCTATGCCATACCAGCCACCAGTCACTAGTCACTTTTCACTTTTCAATGCCTTCAAACGTATAGTCCTTATCCTCGACCGCTTTCTTGATGTCTGCGTCAGGGATTTCTTTGGAAAGTGTCAGGACAGCCGTGCCTGTCTCATGAGAAACTTCTGCTTTTTCGACGCCGTCCAGTGCTTCCAGCGCTTTCTTCACTGCCATTTCGCAGTGACCGCACATCATGCCTTTGATTTTGACTGTTTCTTTCATTTCGTTTTCCTCCTTTGGAAATTGAATGCTTACATACTGATAGTCTGCCGCCGCCAGAACCTTCCTGAGGTCGGCTTCCCGGGGCAGCAGGGTGTAACGGATCTTAGCCTCCCCCGTCTTCGCATCAGCTTTCAGGCAGGTGACAGAGGGGAGCGTCTCCAGTGCTTTCTTCACATGCGCTTCGCAGTTCTCACACATCATGCCTTCGACATGGATGATGGCGCAGTGGGAGCTTTCCTCCTTTAAGAGAGCAGCTTCGTTTTCCCTGACGCTGGCGCGATGACGGATCGGCTTGTCATGAGTTGCATCATGGATGTTCACGCGGGTGAGCCGGAGGGCATTCAGGCAGACGGTGAAGCTCGAGAGCGACATCGCTGCCGCCGCCCACATGGGGTTTAAGGAAATCCCGGTATACAGGCCCGCTGCCAGGGGAATCAAAAGCGCATTGTAGGCGAAAGCCCAGAAGAGGTTCTCGTGGATATTCCGCAGGGTCTTCCTCGAGAGGCGGATGGCGGCCGTTGCATCCGTCAGGCGCGAATTCATGAGTACGACATCCGCCGAATCAATCGCAACGTCTGTCCCGCCTCCGATCGCCATGCCGACGTCAGCGCGTGTAAGGGCAGGCGCATCATTGATACCGTCGCCGATCATGAGGACACGTCCGCGCTCTGCGAGTTTCCTGACAGCCGCTTCTTTCCCATCCGGCAGAATCCCCGAAAGGATGGTATCGACGCCTGCTGCCTGTCCGATGGCGCGGGCCGTCTTTTCATTGTCTCCCGTCAGCATGACGACCTCGATCCCCATCGCGTGCAGTTCCTGCACGGCTCTGGCAGAATCCTTTCTGAGAACATCCGCGACCGCGATGAGGCCGAGAAGCACGCCTTCCTGCATAAAGAGAAGCGGCGTCTTCCCTTCTTCTGCGAGAGCGTCCGCACGGGCGCGAAGGGAGCTGGTATCTGCCAAAGAGGTAATGTAGGCGAAGGAGCCGCCGGCGAGCGTTTTCCCTTGCTGCTTCCCGGTGAGGCCCTTTCCGGGGAGGATGAGGAAATCGGTGATTTCCTCGGCTTTGATCCCCCGCTCGTCCGCAAGATCGGCGATGGCGCGTGCGAGCGGATGCTCTGATTTCTTTTCCAGCGCATATGCCGCCTGCAGGAGCTCATCCTCTGAAATACCGTCTTCGGGCACGATGTCAGTCACGCAAGGCGCGCCCTCGGTGAGCGTCCCCGTCTTATCGAGCGCAGCGATCTGGACACGGCCCGTCATTTCCATCGCTTCACTCGTCTTGAAAAGGATGCCATGCTTCGCGCCCAGACCATTTCCCACCATGATCGCGACCGGTGTGGCAAGTCCCAGCGCGCAGGGGCAGGAAATCACGAGGACAGAGATGGCATAGGTCAGAGCCTCCCGCGCGCTGCTTCCCCATGCCAGATGCACCGCGAAGACAAGCACCGCGATGCCAATGACTGCGGGCACAAAGACGGCGGAGACCCGGTCTGCCATGCGGGCGATCGGCGCTTTCGTCGCAGCCGCCTCGCTCACCATGCGGATGATCTGAGAAAAGGACGTATCCTCCCCCACGCGCGTCGCCTTTGCGGTGATGTGCCCATTCGTATTGATCGAGGCTGCACGCACGGCATCGCCGACCCCCTTATCGACCGGCACCGACTCGCCCGTCAGTGCCGACTCGTCGAGCGCCGCCGTTCCCGAGAGGATTTCGCCATCGACAGGGACCGCTTCGCCCGGTTTCACCAGAAAGATGTCGCCTGCTCTGACCTCGCTCACAGGGAGACGGATTTCCTCTCCGTTTCGGAGGAGCAATGCCTCTTTCGGCGCCATCTTCATGAGCGACTTCAGCGCATCCGTCGTGCGCCCTTTCGACAGAGCTTCGAGGAGCTTTCCCACAGTGATGAGTGCGGGAATCATCGCAGCAGACTCAAAATAGAGATGGTCATGGTAGAGCGACATGATATTCATGTTCGACACACCATTTGTGATGAGCCATGTCATCCGATAGAAGATGCAGAGTGACCAGAGAAAGGAAATCCCGGATCCCATTGCGACCAGCACATCCATATTCGGCGCGCCCTGCGAAAGCGAGCGGAAACCGGAAATGAAAAAGTCACGGTTGATGCCCAGCACGAAGAGTGAGAGCAACATTTGCGAAAGCGCCAGCCCCAGATGGTTGTGATCCAGAAATGACGGGACCGGCCAGGAAAGCATATTGTGCCCCATCGTGATGTACATGAGAAGCACCAGAAACAGAGCCGACCAGATGAGTCGCTTCGCCAGCCGCGGTGTCTCGCGATCCTTCAGCGCTTCCTCTTCGACAGACATCAGCGGACTTCCCGCAGACCTTGGATCTTCCATGGGCGAAGCTCCATAGCCTGCCTTCTCCACCGCACGCACGACCGCATCCTCTCCGGCCGTACCCTCGACAATCATGGAATTCGTCAAAAGAGAGACGGAAACTTTGGAAACGCCGGGCACTTTTTTCACCGCCCGCTCCACATGCCCTTGGCACGCCGCACATGTCATGCCGGTGACGATGAAATGGTTTTTGTTATTTATCGTATGCAAAATTCACCTCCGAGAAAATGGGTTCAGGGTTCGCCCCAGGAACTACCCCTGAACCTTGAAGTTCGAAAGCAGGGATTAGGAGTCTCAAGTGCCTGGTGACTCGTGACTAGTGACTGGAATGCTTGGGAAACGCTGATTAAATCGAAGAGTCAGATTTTACTCTTGAATTTTCATACATAGCTTCGACATAACATTCCTTAAATAGCCAGCTCATGGCATCGCCATGATTTATACTTCGCGGCGCTTCCATATTTTTATGCGCCGCACCACCATTTCTAATTTCTCATTCAGTCAAAGCTTTCAATCGTAATCAAGGGGCACCACACCCCTGAACCTTGCACCTTTTATTTCATCAGCTTCTCCAGCATCGCACAGAGCTCATCGACTTTATCCTCTTTGCCTTCCCGAATATCTTCGGCAACGCAGCCGCGGATGTGAGCCGCCAGAAGGAGCTTATTGAAACTGTTCAGCGCATTTGACACGGCAGAGACCTGCATCACAATGTCAGGGCAGTAGGCATCATTCTCCACCATCTTCTCGATCCCGCGAATCTGTCCCTCCATGGTCTTGAGCCGCGTCATCAGACGCTTTCTTTCTCGCTCCGTCCGCTCCGTGTGACGGCAGCACTCGCAGGAGGTGGTTGTTAGTTTTTCAGTCATGGAAGATGTCCTTTCGAAATAAAGTGGGAAGGGTTCAGGTTGATGGGTTCAGGCTTCAGGGTTCAGGGTTGTGGTGGCGGCTTCGCCGCAAATATATGAGGCGATGCCCGAAAGTCTCTCGATAGCAGGTTTTCTCGTATCGGAGCCTTCCCCTTGCGGGGAAGGTGCCCCGTAGGGGCGGATAGGGCACAGGCGGCATGAAAGACAGATGAGGAAAGCGGAGAAGTGCGCGGCACATGTGGGAAAAGCATAAGACCCTCGCCGCGAATGACAAAGATTTCTCACTTCGCTCGAAATGACGATACGAGAAGCTGATGTCTCCTAGTCTTTTAGTCACCAGTCACCAGTCACTCCTAATCCCTAATCCCTAGCCACTCATCCCTGCTTTCAAGCATCCATCGCTTATCGGTCTGCAAGGAAGATTTCTCGGCAACGCTTTCAATGACGATACGGGAGCCCGATGTCTCTTAGTCTTTTAGTCACCAGTCACTCGAGAAGCCTCAGCCCCAGTCACGATTTCCTTGACTACATCCATCTTTCCTGCTTCCGTCTGGTCCCATGTGATCGGCGTCAGGGTCGGATAGCCGCGGTGCGCCCAGTACACATCCGTCTCCGCATCATCACAAGAGAGCGCCTTGCCGGAGAGCCAGAAGCCCAGATGACCGGACGGATCTCTCATTTCCTGGATCGCATTGTCATAATGCTGCAGGCCGAGGCGTTTCACCTTGAGATGCGCGAAGGAGAGATGTTCAGCAGGCTTTGGCATATTGAGATTCAGAATGCCGCGATATTTCTTTTCGATAAAATATCGCTTCACGATGTCCAAGGCAAAGTCTGATGCTTTTTCCAGAAAGTCCGCTTCCTTTGTGGTCTCTGCCGAGAGCGCGATAGATGGTATCCCTGTGAAGATGCCTTCGAGCGCGCCGCCGACGGTCCCGCTGTAAATGCAGTCGCTCCCCGTGTTGTAGCCGTTATTGATACCAGAGACGATGAGGTCAGGCATGTCATCCCGAAGCCAGCGGCAGAGCGCGAGCTTCGCGCAGTCCGCCGTCGTCCCGCTGCAGGCAAGTACAGTGATGTTCTCCCCATAGCTTTCCTTGTACCACAGGCGCAGGTATGTCTGCAGCGACAGGGAAGAGGAGCAGGAACTCCGTCCCTTATCCGGCGCGATCACCGTCACGCGCCCGAGCGTCGCCAGCTTCTTTGCCATGGCAACAATGCCCGGCGCTTCATATCCATCATCGTTCGTCAAAAAAATATGCATGCGATTGTCTCCTTAGTGTTTTTCGAGTATGTATGGTGAAATGATTCAGGGTTCAGGGTTAGCTCATGGGACGTGCCGTCCTTTGATTGCGTTTGAAAGCTTCGCTTGAATGCGAAATGAGAAATGGTAGTGCGGCGCTTTTCGTCATCCTGAGCGGAGAAAAGCGTCGTATGTTAGAAAATGGCTAATCTGGAATATGAGAACTGAGTCGAAGGATCTAAGCGCCGCGAATATATATGGGGCGATGCCCGAAAGTCGGTGGATTACCGGTTTCCCGTTTGCGGTTTCCTATCATCGACCGATGAACCGCAAGCGAAAAAGATTTCTCGCCTCGCTCGAAATGACAATACGAGAGCCTCATGTCTCCCAGTCTCCTAGCCACCAGTCACCGCTTCCCCCCATTGTACCAAAACTTTCTCGCCAATAAAACATCTTTCCCATCGATTTCCTTCTATGCTATAATAGGACATTGTGAAAGCACAGAATATGTATGTTTGCGAGCCTATCACCAGCGTAGCATCTCAATGTATAGAAATTTTTTGCTCTTTGAAAGGAGTTTGTTTACATGACAGCAGATAACTTGACCTTTTCCATTGAAATCGATTTCATCCCGGATATTCAGGACGGCCGCGCCGAACTGAAAAAGAGCATGAAGAGCGTTTCCGAGAAATTTGACGGCACCTACATCCTCGATCCGAAAGCCCGCCCGATCATCTCCGGGCTTGCTAAGGATGATGTAGAAGACGCGCTGAAGGAGCTCGGTCTCCTCGCCTTCGGCACATGGCCAGCATGCATCCTGACTGCCACCATTGTCTCCCCGCTCCCGATCCGTGCGGTCGGCATGTCGGACGGCTGGGATATTTACACCGGCAAGAAGACCTTCTTCGCTTTTGCACAGTTCCCTGCCGATGCCCTCTCCATCATGGTGAAAGCCTGCACCTACTATCTGGAACATGAGTCCTACCAGTCTCTGGAAGAATTCATCGATGCCATGGGCTATGAAGCCTTCCGCGATACTGTCCTCGGAAACACCACAGCGGGAAATGATGCCGGAAATGACTACTATGGCTCTTCCTGGGGCGCCCCCGACGTACCGCCGCTCAAGGAAGGCGACTTCGTACGTCCGGAAAACAACATCATGCAGATCATCGAAGTATACCCGGAAATGGGACCCTTCCTCATGGAATACGGCATGTCCTGCGTCGGCTGCTTCGTCTCCTATGATGAAAACCTCTGGCAGGCTGCCCAGGGCCACGGCATCGACGTCTTTGAGATCATCGGCGAGATGAACGAATTCATCGCGGATAAATACAAGAAGCCGCTCCTCACCGAAGACACACCGATGGAGACCATTCTCACCCTTTACCCGCAGCTCCTTCCCGTCTTCCAGAAGAAATCCATCGCCATGCCGCAGGATATGAAAACCACCATCGGCACTCTCTGTAAAGAAGCAAACGCAGATGCCAAAGAGCTCATCGCTCTCTGCGATGAAAGACTGCGTGGGAAGGAAGAAGCGTAGTTTAGAGATTAGTAGCCAGGGAAACACTGATTAAATCGCAGAGTCAGATTTTACTCTTGAATTTTTATGCATAGCGAGGAATAGCCTGACGCGAATAGCACGCTATTTAAGGAAGGCTATGACGAAGCTATGTATAAAAATTCTTGTAGAATCTGACTCTGCGATTTAATCAGCGTTTCCCTAGGGATTAGGGATTGGGAGTGTCTGGGGACTAAGGTTTCCCCGTAGCGTCATCCCAAGCGTAGCCCTCGATCTTTACTGCACTGCAATAATCAGCACGTATGCACTGAGGAGAAACGACGTATTGGTGCTGTTTCACATCAGGCAATGAGCGTTCTGCAATAGAGATTTCTCGGCTACGCTCGAAATGACGACGGCGCGAAGCGCTATCAAAACTCCGCGGCGCTTAGATCCTTCGACTCAGTTCTCATATTCCAGATTAGCCATTTTCTAACATACGACGCTTTTCTCCGCTCAGGATGACGAAAAGCGCCGCACCACCATTTCTCATTTCTCATTTCTAATTTTTCATTCAAAGGTCGCCCACCCTCGCGAGCTAAACCAGAACCATTTCAAAAGCCGGATGCACAATCCATGCATCCGGCTTTTTGCTTGCTTTCTTATTTCATTTTCCATCCTGCTTTTTTGAGTGCCATGACGATCGGCACCACGATGACACCGGAGACGAGAGCTTCCGGGATACCATTTGCAGTGACGATCCCCATGATCATCAAACCGACCGCTTCGACAGAGATCCCCTTCGCTGCGGCATACGGTGCGCCGACCAGCAGAAAGAAAGAGCCCAGAAAGAGCACCGTATTCGTGATCGCCCCGCCCACCGCTGAGATGCCGGCACGCAGATGCGCATTCCCCGGAATGTACTTATAAAGAAGCCACACCACGATCGGGATGCAGATCCGCGGCACGATACAGATAAACGCATCGGCGATGACACTGTACTGCAGTGCGAACTGCATCATCAGGCTCGGCGCACGCAGCGTCTGAATGAAAGAAAAGAGCCCGAAAAGGAAACCGACCAGAATGCCGACCTTCGGTCCTGCGACGACCGTCCCGATGATGGTCGGGATGTGCAGGATCGTCGCATTCATCACGACGAGCGGGATGAATCCATAGCCTGTCAGTCCGAGAAAGATCGTGATCCCTGCAAGCAGCCCGGAAATCGTCAGCTCGCGAATGCTCATAAAAGTCTGATTCTGATGTGGATTGTTTTGTTCCATACCTATTCCTCCGTTCTTGTTCTCCGTGAGATATAAGACGCAAATAAAATACAGGCGCAAACGCGCTCTGCAGTCCAGCCCGCGCAAGCGATGCCAGCTAAAAGGCAGTGCGTTTCTGCACCTGTAGTTATTATAATCTGTGTCCCCTATTTGTCAACGGGGATGGAGACTTTAGACGTAGAGACTTTTGTAGGATTACAATACATGTGTTACACATTGAAAACATGAAAAGCGAGATAT
>ERZ1673722.1161-NODE-1161-length-28200-cov-20.431018_pt1 | contig 28200 bp, 31 predicted proteins | sample MGYA00580222_ERZ1673722 | MGnify/ENA primary metagenome ERZ1673722 (study PRJEB41218, sample SAMN15661750) | gut metagenome | host: Homo sapiens | place: Canada: London | collected 2015-08-20/2019-03-30 | study: EMG produced TPA metagenomics assembly of...
CTGCCGGAGCGGTGCTTAAGCCGCAAGGCGGGAATTGTGCGGTGTTGCCTTATAACTCAGCGGTTCGCAGCCCCAGCTCTCCTATTCCTGCCACCCTTTCAGCCGGATTGGCGAAAGTTCCAGCACAAAATGTTCCTCTTTCACACCCGTTTCAGGGTAAAACCTTGCCTTGCACACTTCCACCCCGCCAACTGTATGGCGGTAGTTTTCCTCGCAGCTGCCCAGCACAACATATTGGCAGGCGCGGTATTCCATCATTCCGTCCGCACCGGGTTCCAGTGGGGATGTTTCCAGCGGCTTTTCAATCTCCACGCCAAGCCCCGCCAGGTATTCCGCTGCCGCCGGGTAGGCTGCTTTGACCCGTGCACAATAATTTTTGCAGTCATTGCAGCTGCAAGGTTCCCCCGGCCCCATGGCCTGATAATACTGCCGCGTTTTTTCTGCATCCACGTTGATGATCGTTCCCAACCCTATCATTTTGCTTCCTCGTTAAAATATGGGGCATGCGCTTTGCAATGCCCCATGTCTTGTTTATTGCTTTTTAGTCCCGGCGGAAAATGTCGCGGGTGTATACCTTTTCTTTCACATCGTCCAGCACGCTGTCGTACCGGTTGGCAATGATTGCCTGGGACATTGCCTTGAACTGTTCCAGGTCGTTCACCACTTTGCTGCCAAAGAACGTTTCCCCATCGTTCAGCGTCGGCTCATAGATGATCACCGTTGCCCCCTTTGCCTTTACGCGCTTCATCACGCCCTGGATGGAGCTCTGGCGGAAGTTATCGCTGTTGCTCTTCATCGTCAGGCGGTATACCCCGATGGTCACCGGCTTTTCCTGTGCGGCATTATAGTCGCACTCCTCACCGTAATCATAGTACCCGGCCATGCGCAGCACACGGTCCGCAATAAAATCCTTGCGGGTGCGGTTGCTTTCCACGATTGCACCGATCAGATTTTCCGGTACATCGGCATAATTGGCCAGCAGCTGCTTCGTATCTTTGGGCAAGCAGTAGCCACCGTAACCAAAGCTGGGGTTGTTGTAATGGCTGCCAATGCGCGGATCCAGGCAAACGCCATCAATGATATCTCTGGTGTTCAGGCCCTTGCTTTCGGCATAAGTATCCAGTTCGTTAAAATAGGCCACGCGCAGCGCCAGATAGGTATTGGCAAACAGCTTGACCGCCTCGGCTTCGGTAAAGCCCATGTACAGGGTATCCACATCCTGCTTGATGGCCCCCTCCTGTAAAAGCCCGGCAAATGTATGGGCGGCTTCTACCAGGTGCGGGTCGTTGGGGTCGGTGCCCACAATAATGCGGGAAGGGTACAGGTTGTCATACAGCGCTTTGCTTTCCCGCAAAAACTCCGGGCTGAACATAATGTTCTTGCTGCCGGTTTTCTTGCGGATCTGCTCCGTGTAGCCAACCGGAATGGTAGATTTGATTACCATAACCGCATTGGGGTTCACCTTCATGACCAGGTCGATGACAGATTCCACCGCAGAGGTATCAAAGTGCTGGGTCTTGCTGTCATAATTGGTCGGCACCGCAATCACAACAAAATCCGCATCACGGTAGGCCGTTTCCCCGTCCAGCGTGGCGGTCAGATCCAGGTCCTTTTCCGCCAGGTATTTTTCAATGTATTCATCCTGAATGGGGGACTTCCTGTTGTTGATGTTGTCTACCTTGCTTTTGATCAGATCCACCGCACAAACCGTGTGGTGCTGTGCAATCAGGCACGAAATTGACAGACCCACATAGCCTGTACCCGCAACTGCAATTTTCATATGGTTCCCGCCTTGTTTTGTATTTTTGCTTTGCTTATATGTTAACCGTACCATCCAACCAGCCAACGGTTTTACCGTCCCTGTTCAGAACAGGGCCAACACAAACCGCTGCATATAAAATACAGAAAGTACCGCAATTTCAGACTGTCAAAAAAATTTTTGCAGGGGCGCATTGTGCGCCCGATACCGTTTACCCTGTGAGCAGCCCAGCGAATGACTTTCATTCGTTGAATTATTAGGGTGTATCTGAAACGTCGAAAATATCGTCTGTTTCTACAAACGCAAAATCCTGCTTGTGTTTGCGAAATATCCGTCATTTTCTTTGTTTTCAGATACACCTTCGAGAAACGTTATCCACCCCTACATACTCTATAAGAGGAAGACACCTTTTTTCGACACATTGCACACTTTTATTTGTACATATTTTTGTTTTTATTATATCATAATCCCCGCCAAAATGAAACACCTCACCCCTGATGAACAAACCTATTTGCGTTTTGTCTGATTTTCTCTTCGCACTTGGCAACCCCATGTTCCGCGTGCTATACTGAACCCAAAGAGACAAGATTCCTATCTGTAAAAGGTTCTGCCCGTTCTCCGCCGGATCCTCCTTGTTTGCCATATGTATTTTTATTATCATTTATACGATATGTATCTTTCATAAACTGTATTAAGCGAGGTAACCTCCATGCCTGCTTCTCACCATTCACTTTCCCTTACCCCGCTGCGGGTTCTCGCCTGCCTGGCGCTGCTTTCTGTTGTGGCAGCTGGCATTGCCATCACTGTCATTTTGTCCCAAAGCACCAACCCCATGTTTTCCATCCGGCGGGAAGTCATCGTCCCCGATTTGTCTGGCATGGACTGGCAGCAGGCCCAGGTTGAACAGAGCGCCGCCCAGCTTTCCATCGTGTGGGATACCCGCTACTCTGCCCAAGCGGAAGGCATCGTCATCGCCCAAAAGCCCACCGCGGGCAGCACCGTCAAACAGGGGCAAAAGCTCATACTGTCCGTCAGCAAAGGGCCAAACACCATCACCGTACCGGATTTGAAAAGCCAGAACCGTTCCGATGCCATCCAGACCCTGCGGGACGCCGGTTTTACCGTTTCCGTCGATTATATCCGCAACGATCCCACCCTGCAGGCCGATACCGTTATTCTGCAATCTCCTGCCGCCGGCACCGCACTGGAAGCCGGGGACTGTATTACCCTTACCGTTGCCCGTGCCGTACCAGACCCGTTCCGCCAGGTGCCGTCCCTGCTGGGCATGTCGGTCGCCGAAGCGCGCCGCCGCCTTGCCATTGTGGAGCTGCTGCCCACTCTGACCCCCTCCAATCTGACCGAGGGCACCATCACCGCGCAGGATCCCCTGCCCGGCACCCTTTTGCACCGCAACGCCCATGTGCGGCTTGTTACAAAATAGTTTGTCGCTCTATCGTCCAAAACAATTTTTCTTTAGAAAAATCAAAAAAAATCCTTGACTTTCCGCTGCCGTATGCTATAATAAATGAGCACTTGAGGTTAGGCACTCCGCCAACCGCCTGTGAACTGAATAAGATGCGCTGGTAGCTCAGCTGGATAGAGTGTCTGACTACGAATCAGAAGGTCGGGGGTTCGAGTCCCTTCCGGCGCACCAAGAAAAGCAGCGATTAAACGTCAAGTTTGTCGCTGCTTTTCTTTTTGTATTTGCATTTTTTCTCATTTTAGGCGCTTATTTGGCGCTTATAGATTTTCTTGACACGTTATTGTCCATGTTAACCATGCGGAAAAAGCACTATCTTCAGCAAAAAATCCACCATAGACACAACGATTGTCTATGGTGGATTTTCCCATTACCTCTTATTTATATTTTTTAATCGGAAGTATAAGTTCCTCAGTGTTACCGTGATTAGCTATATACAGGTCTTGTACTGTAGGATGATGTCTCTGCATTTTCTCTGGTAGCAGCAGCACATCCTCCGGGACTGCACAATAATAAGTCTGCTGGGCCTCTATCATTTTCTGCACTAGATGCTCCTGCAAAATATCAAACTGGCTACTATCTGTGTTATACAATTCTGAGTAGTTTCGCCATCCTTGGCTTTTTTGGTTAAGCAAGACGATGTTTTTTGTCTCCAAGCAATTACTAATATCGCTTTTGTACCTCTCAATATTTTTTTGCGGGAGACATTTGTAGTATTCATTTCCCCTGACTGCAAATTGCAGCCCAAGAAATTCAAAAGGCTTTTGTTTTAGATTAACAAGATATGTTTTTTCTGGTGCCAGATCCAGGCGCAAGCGGTATTTAATAAACCAAGTCATTTGTGCCTGCACGGTCATTGCCTGCTTTCGATCCGTGCAGAAAATCACAAAATCATCGGCATAGCGGACCATACGGGGCAACTTTTGATCTCCGTACAAAGAAACAAAATACCTGTCCATATACGCAAGAATAATGTTGGCCAGCAGGGGCGAAATGGGTGCTCCCTGGGGCAACCCCTGTTCTGGTCTAACCTTTGGCTGTTTCGGGTATTTATACGGGGTTTTGAGTGTTACGTTAATAGTATGTAACAGCTGACTGTCGCGGATTCCGGCGGACCACAGGCAAGCTCTTACAAGGCTATGACTGACCGTGTCAAAAAACGAATGAATATCACCGCAGATTACATAGCTCGCCTCTCCTGCAGGAGGAAAGGCTTCAAATGCAGTTTTACAGGATTTCCCTTTCAGAAAAGCGTGATTGATTGGGCTTAATAGTGGTCCGCAAGCCTTTCTAAGAGGTTCCATTATGCACCACTGAGCAACACGATCAAGAAGCGGGTAGATGCTTATTGGACGAGTTTTCCCGTTGCTTTTGGGGATGTCAAAGCGTTTTACACAGCCTGACGGTCCATGTAGGACATGGTAGCGTATAAGAGACCATGCGTGTTCCGGTTCCATCCCGTCAACAAGAATAGTCCGTGTCATTCCATCCCACGCGGGAGAATCACAACTTTTCTTGTGTTTTGCCATATAGTAGGCCGATTTTACGTTTTTGTCTGTGAGAATTTTCTCACCCATCAGATTATAATACAGTTGCTGTGGCTCGTAGAGACTTGTCTCCCAGGATTTTGTCGTGCACTTGTCAATCATCGACATCATCCGCAAATCTATGTCGGACAACGGTATAGCCCAGTACAGTGGGAATTACCGGGTCACGCAGCAACTCGATTTGATCTCTGGACAATCCCGTGAAGGCACCGAGCATCTCAAGATATGCCAGCATTGTAACGGTTACAGTCTTTTTCCCTTTTGCTTTTGCCATAAAAACGCCGAAGTCCTCATATATATTAGCGGCATCACTGTTGTAGTGCCAGATCACATGCCTGCCGAGTGCATCCAAGATGTCCTCATCGTACCCCATAGGAGAGAAAACGGCAAAGTCATGTGAAGGCCCTACATCCACTTTTTCCTTACTTAATGAAACTTCAAACTGTGTGCAACGGAAAACCTTCCCCAGTTCAAAGGGTTTTTGCGGTAGATCCCAGATCTTGTAGCCGGATGCCCAGACATCGCAGCGCCCAACAAAACAGTCTGCGTGCAGGAGCGAGTCGAGCCAGTTGCAATGATTTGCAGCTACTGCGCAATCATCCCAGGTCTCGACCTCTTCGTAGTGATCGGTAAAAAGCGTGTGCAGTTTTTTGGAAAGAACCTCTGGATCACCAGACAGGTCCCTGCTTACATATGTACACTTGCCATTATTATACACAGCAAGATAGACTTTCGGGTCGTGCTTTTCACGAGTCAGATAGATGCTAAAATCAATCATATTATTTGTCCTCCAATTACATTTCTTTAATTTTGTAGATTTTGATCAGTTGGCTTAAAATCTGTTTCCGATGATTTTGGTAGGTTGATGTTGAGATGTTGAGACGCAAACAGATGGCGTTGCGCCCCAAATTTTCGATGTATCGCAGTTCCGCCTGTTTGCGAAGGTCTCCTGCCAACGATTCCAGAGCAGCCTCAAAATATCGCTTTTCGTTGTGCACTTGTTGATAATCCGCCTCCTTTTTGCCGAATTTGGCATTTGCCTCCTTGTTGTCCAAGACATCATCCGGGCGCACCAACAGCGCCAGAGCACTATCGGTCTGCTTAATTGTCATGTACGTCTCAGCAATGTCACTGTCCTTTTTGCTGCACAATGCAGTATAGATATCCATACGTTTATCAAGTCCTTTCATACGTTATCTGAGGCCCATAGCAGCCACGGTTAGTTTTACCCGTTTTGCTGTTTACGCGGTGCCATCCTAATTTCGTCAATATTGTAATCAATTCTGCGGAGTCGTTTTTCCGGATATCACTGCGGGGTTTTCCCAGGCACTCCACCCAGATTTCCAGGCAGGAGACTCGGTTACGCTGTACCGTTCCTTTTTCCTGTATCACACCATTGATATTTTGGTAGTACATGAGTCGCTTTTCTGCGCTGCGCTTATCCCAATCGGCAGGAAGCAATGTTGATAGATAATTATCAACGAGTCCTTCTCTCGCATCCTCCTCCATCGCAACCGTCTGCAATTCGCGTGCCACTTGGCTGGCGGTCTCGGTCAAGATAGTGCTGTCTCCACGATTGTAGTGCACCACAGCCTCTGCCCATATCTGGTCAACATCATTCTGTGTCAGATCCCATGGATGCTTTTGCGTTCCACCATACACGGGAACGACTAAGAATCTACGATTACCCGTTGAATCACGGAGAAAATTAGCATTATTAGTTGTTGCCACAATGACACAGCTACGCGGATGGCTCTCCACGACCGTTCCGTAGGCTCTCCGGTACTGGTCATCTGAACGGCTGACAAAACTTTTTATTGTTTCCACGTCCATTTTCCGCAATCCGCTCAACTCGGACAGTTCAATTCCCCACAGGCCGGATAGTTTTTCCGGTCCGGTTTTGTCTCGCAGATCAAAAAGCGATAGCGAATCACTGTAATAGGGCGAAAAAAGTTTTGAAAAAAATGTACTTTTGCCTATACCTTGTGGGCCTGATAGCACAAGTACAGTCTGAAATAGGTATCCGGGCTTGTAAATGCGTGCAACTGCCGCAATAAGCGTGATTGCGATAGTCTGCTTTGTATACTCTGAGTTGTCTGCACCTAAATAGGTTTCCAGCAGTGAATCTATGCGGGCAGTACCATCCCATGACAGCGATTCCAAATAATTTTTGATCGGATGATAGGCGCGCTCTGAACTATATGTGCCCAACACCGCATCGCGGATCATTTGAACTGCCGTTATTTCGTACTTTTTGGCAAAATAATTGCGCAAATTAGCCCAATCTGCATCGCCGAATCCTTTTTTGACCTGTTTCCACGGAAGTGGTCCTGTAACATCGAGAGAATCGCGGAATGTGTTATAACAGATGCTTTTTAATTCTGGATCATGCAGTAAAATTGTGCATACATTCGCTGTATTCTGGATGATGTGTCCAGCCTTATCAACTTCCAGTAGGCTTGTCCAATCTGTAGCACTACATTGACCACCAGCTTGATTGTTTTGTGGTGCACTCTTCAAATTTTGAGCAAGCAGGATTTGTTTTGTTGGTGGATCTTTTACTGCAAATTCCAGCATCGCTTTGTACGATGGTCTTTTTGCTGTAGGCGTTCCTTCTGTACAGGCAGCATCAAGCGCACCAAATTTATGCACCCGGACAAGATCAAAGGCATTGAGCAAACTGCCACAACAGGCAGGGTCACTTGCGTGATGACTATAGGCGTACTTGCCATCATAAACAATCATCCCAGCATGGGACTCAGCTCTTGTGTAATCATAACGTCCCGGAATAGTGCTGGGACGATAGACACCAGGAATAAACTGCAGAATGGCATCGTCAATGCTATGTGCCGCGCAGAATGCGCCAATTACGCCGCCCTTGCTGCAAGGATCCTGTGCCTGCTTTCCTTTGGGGGTAGGCATTTGCACAGACAGCAGTTGTGACCATTCTGTTGCATTATGCCAATCTGTGTAGCAGGCCAAAAGGCTATCTGCGTCAACAGTGGCACCTTCTGCCTCTTCGTAGATGTATTCGCCGTCACGCGATACGGATGGAAAATACATAAATTGAGCCGGACGCAAGGACACTGGATCAATAAGATCCAAAATACTCAACTGCTGCGCTAATTTAATCGCTGCTGGCACATACGCTTCCGCACTCACCTCCATCGTAAGAGGGTACAGCAACCGGAAACGAGGATGGTCAGGCGTATGCTTATGGGTTGTGTACAGATAGCGCTTGTACTCCTTATGATTGCGGATTTCCGCAAATTTTTCCGGTGTGCACTTGTCAATATCGTACACAATCATACAGCGACTAATCATCTGGTCTGCTTTTCTTGATGCATCAGCTGATGTCCCAGCCACAAAGCCGCCCACGTCCTTAATGTCGGCCTGCTTTTGACGAGGCATCTGCAGATATTCGGCCTGGGATTCCGCTGTACGGATAGGGTTTGAAAAGCGTTTCTTCACCTCCTCTTCGTCCATAGTAATTTTATGCAGCTGGTTTTCCAGCCGCGAATTTGCAATCATAATATTGTATTTCATACGTTCTCCTGTCATTTTTGTAAGTGCACTGACAAAATCATGCCTTGCAATAATACTGTGATGCAAAACCGTCCGCACTCAGCGGCAGCCCTTCTGCCCAAAGTGGGCCCTGTGCCATCAGGTCACATAACGATTCAGCCGTAACGCTTAATGGAGCCTCTGTGATGACCTCATCGTGCGTGTGCATAACAACTTGATAGTTGTTTTCGTGGTCTAATCTTACAAGGGTATCTGCAAGCAGATCACGCGCTGTACCCTGTACAATGTTTTCAACCAATTTCGGACCGTATGTGGAAAATGTCTTTAGTTCACCTTTATCCGCCGCTTGGTAAGAGATTTCGGTGAATCCAGATGGCGATGCTGTGATTGCGGGCTGCAAATAGATCAGGTTTCGGCCGCTGGGCAATCTGATTTTTAGCAGGCCACCATCATAGGAAAATACGAGCCGTCCTACAGTTCGTACTGTTCCATAACGGATAGCGTTCAAAGCCTCTCTATGCACTCGCCACCAATAATCCTTGATTCTTGGGCAAGCTGCACGCCACTGGGAGACAAGTTCTGGCAGTTCTTCTTCTTTAAGGCCGCTTTCAAGGGCCCCCATTGCCAAAAGTGCACCCGCGCCTCCACCATAGCCAAGGGCCAATTCTGCAACCTTCGCCTTGGATCGCTGCTCTTTTGTCACTTCCTCGGTCGAAATACCAAACAGCTTAGAGGCAGTGTGCACATAGATATCCTCGCCTTTTCGCAGGACTTCGAGCTTCCATTCTTCACCCGCCAGCCAAGAGAGGACGCAAGCCTCGATTGAGTGATAGTCTGCCACAAGCAGATGCTTATTTTCGGGGGCGACAAAAACCGTCCGCAGCAACTGTGAGAGGACTTCCGGGATCGACTCGAATTCTTGCTTCAGAGCATCGTAGTCTCTTTTCTTGACGAGCTTACGTGCATAATCCAGTCTTTCTAGTGGGTATTTGGGCTTTGCCAGGTTTTGCAGATTAACTGTATGGCTTGTCCAGCGCCCGGTATGGGCACCATTCATTAAGTACAATCCACGCAGTCTGCCATCGTCAGACACACAATTTAGAATCGTGCTGTATTTAGACAGTGAGCTCTTTGCCAGTTGCTGGCGGCATCGTAACGCCTCCAACACCTCCGGATCCTGTACCGTTGCCAGCAGCTTAACGACATCCGATTTAGTGAGGCTTTTTGTCTCATACCCCTTTTGCAGTAACCACACCCGGAATTGCTGCACAGAACGCGGATTTTCCAGACCCGTAATCTGCTTTGCACGTTCCAGCACTTCTTCTTGGTTCTTTTGGGCGATTTCGAGGGCGGCATGTACAAGATCAAGATCTACCAGTACACCTCTGTCGTTGATATGCTGATCCGCGATGTACACAAAATGCTCCGTTCCCATGTCGATTTCCGACTCAAGCCGTCTGTACAGTTCCCAAGTCGTGTCTACATCACGGGCGTTGTAGGTTGCAAAGCGCTGGGCCTCGTCCGGGTAATCCGCGAGATCTCGGAAGTCTCCTTCCTTATCAGGTACGCAGAAAAACGGGATCAAATCATCGCCTTCGCCTGCCAGTTTTTGAAAGTGTAGATTCAATGCCTTAGCCGCTCCGTCAAGGCTGCGGGGCAGCGTTACCTTAGCGGATCCCTCTGCCGCTGTGCAGCACCATTCCTCTACGGGTAAATCATGCTGTAGCACCTTTGAAAGCACGACTCGTTCAAAATTGGCATTGTGAGCCACTTTCAGCGTAAGTGGATCTAGCAGGCGCTGGACTACCCATGGAGGAAGTGCGCCATCCCTGTCCACATTGTAGACCTGAGTAGGCTGGTCATCCAGCTTGGCCGCGAGGACCAGAAGTTTGAAGCTTGGATCCCTTACATAGCGGTAGATGCCATGCTCAATGCCAACTTTGGACCGCGTTTCAAGATCGATATAAAGGGTATCATTGACCATTACAGACCACCTCCCATCACACGATTAACGGTCATGACAATTTCATCGGACGAGAGCGGGGCAAAAAGCTCTGCCACCTCTCTGCGGCGAGGTGCTCCACCATGGCTGACAAGCTGTACGCCCTCCACGGCGAACGCCACTCCATTACACACGCGGGTTGCGTAGGCAAACGCCTCCATCGTAATCTTGATGATGTCACCCTTTTCTAAGGCTCTCGGCTGCAATGGGCAAGCTGCACTGTCAACCATCACCGCATCCGGCTTAATTCGGATGTTCATGTAGTATCTGCCACGGAAAAGGTCGCTTTCTGGCTTTTCAACATCGCCGTCATGGAGCGGGTAGAACAGCTTTGCAGGCATTTCTTTTCCCCACTTGTGCTCCAGGCCATAGCTTTTGGCGCTCTCAATAGCATTTTGGAGCGCGGCAATCTGAGAGTAATCGGTAGCCTTGCTGAACAGCAGCAGCCCGGTAATCGTGCCGTCCTCCTTTGTTTTGGGATTCAGAATCTTAGTGGTCAAAGTGATTTCACGCACATTTGCGTTGGCGGTTGTATTAACCGCAGTTGTCATAGTGGGATTCATGGTCGGATTGTTAAAAATCATAATATGTGTCTCCTTATTGGATAATAGAATTCTTGATGTGTTTGTCTGATGCCGAGGTTTGCGGGAATGCTCTCGCATTGATATTGCCCTAAGGTGGGTGCCCGGAAAGGTAATACATGGACTTCTCCTTTCGTATAAGAGCTAACGTGACGGATCAATATGTAAACAGGCAAATGCCTGGAAGGGTATCAGTGGAGATAAATCTCCGGTGAGCCACCGCTTTTAGAGGGTAAGAGATAGGCCCTCTAAAAGCAATAAGGGGGTTCGCATATGACAAAAAATGTTCGAAGCCAAAAATACAATTTATATAAAAAGGAGAAATTCTATGAAGACTATGTCCGTTAAGGTATTCGCCCGTATCGCGTGCCTGATTATGGCAGTCGCGATGGCCGTCAGTCTGGTTGGCTGCGGCGTTGATATCACCTCAGTTGGTCTGCCCACCGACATTGTGCTGGAAAAGGGTGAGACCCAGCAGCTCAATATCGAGTATGGCACCGACGACAAGGCTGAGCAGGAAAAGATTGCCGAGGCAGCATCCAAGCTGAATCACTTGGACTTCCTCCGACGAAGAGATTGCCACGGTTGATGAGACTGATCTGGTCACTACAGTTGGTGCCGGTGAGGCTGAATCACGGTTTCCGTTTCTGACGCAAACATTTCATCTACGACCCATGTAACAAATCCCGAAGCACGAAATTTAATGATGATGCAATGTCAAAAATGTTCAACTACAGCAGATCTTCGATAACTAAAGAAAGGAAGAGAAATGATCAAGCCAATATGTGATAATATTCGCTTTTTCAACCGCTCAACGCGGTAGACTTTTTTCCTGGATACAACTTAGAACAATCAATAGGACCACCCCCTTTCTGAATTTTTGTTCTCCGTTAGTCTAAATTAGTCAAGCAAGGTGACCACCCCCTTTCCGTATTGTTTAATCATTCTTCAACCTCGCCGAAGATTTCCTCGTAGAGTTCGACGCTACTGTGATCTTCCATCCATTCACGAGCCTCTTGCTCGGTCAGAGGGACAATTTCACTGCCATAAAACTCCCTCCACAGGTATCGGAAAAACTCACCCGTCTTTTTCCGGTACAGATTGTCAAAAACCGGGCAGCCGATGGAGGCATTCTCATTCATAACCTCGCCAAGGAGCCTGGCGGTTTCCGTGTCATACTTGCGGCCGTTGATAATTACTTTCATATTCAGTCTCTCTTTCTTGTGTGCACGACAATATCGTGCGTTTGTAATATTACGCGGGGGGCAACGTCCTGTAGAGTTGTCTATGTGATGGACTTCTTCTGTTCACTCGCTGTCCTCTTGCGATATTTATATTATACCAGATATAGCGGTGTTTTCGGATATTTTACACGATGTATCGTTATGTAAATAATTAGTATGCAAATTTAAGCAAACTTTTTTGTTTTTACTTTTTTAGTAATCGTTTTCTTGCTGTACTTTTTGCGTTTTTTGCTATTTTTGTTGCGTAAATGCAACGACTTATGTTATACTCAGAAAAAAGTTTTGTTTTCTATGGCCTGTAAGAAAAATTGCGAAAGATATTTTTTGTGTTTTTTGAGAAGGAGGACAAAATATGCGTGCTTCCAAGAGCGGTAGCAACGACATTTCAGAAAAAAGCAGCGCTCATTCGTCAACCACGATGAATGAAGCCGCCACATTGCGACTCGTAATGGAACAAAATCTTGCCGAAACTGACGAACGCTGCGATGTCACCCCTCAGGGCGAAACAGGTATCCTTATCAAGCCCATCTCAACCAAGGTGCATCTACAAGTCACTGACAAGGGCTTAATCAGTGCAACGTATTCTGGTCAGCAAATCCCGAAAGCAAAAAAGAACGTAATTGCGGAGTTTTTAAACATAGCTGACATCGCAGAAATCATTCCGGGCGATGAAATCACTTCCGATCCACGTGAAACCATGCCATCACGTGCATTGTCCATGCCTGTATTTGCTTTGCAGTTGGATCCTACAACTGATTTATCTGCCCCTTGCTATCAGAAAGCAAACAGGGCGCTCGCAGAACGTGTACGGCATTTTGTCGCTTCATTTGGACCATTGCCGTTGGAGAATCTCCAGCGTGACCTTTCCCCAAAATCAACTACTAAAGAAAGTGACAATCCATACTTTCCTGATCCTTCTTTGCCTTGGGAAGATCAGTCTCAGCAGCCTGCCGAATGGAGTCTGACCAAGCACAGCTTAATCGAGTATGAGCGCTGCTCTACCCGCTTTCGTGCCGCAAAAGAATTGATGGATGCTCTGGATCAAATTGCAAAAGTCCGAGCAAATTCAAAGGGCACGCTGAAAGACCAGCGCGAGGCCGCGTACTATTCTAGTCTCCTACGCTGGATTACCCTCTATGCTCTAACCAATATGCCCAAAGAAACCCATGTGGAATTAACATATCTGCCAAAACAAGCTAAAAGCCTGTCCACTACAGCAAAGAGTAGTTGGCAGGCGTTAGTTGAGCGTTTTACGGACGAATCTGGTTTGGATCCGTGGCAAACCGAGAATGAATATGGTGAGTCGCAAAGCTACTATGATGCTTATGACTATTGGTCCGAGCACAATTCCAATGCAGATTCTCGTATATATGGCATTTCCCCTTCCATGATGGGCCCTCTGCGGGCAAAGCAATTACTGGCAACAGGCAAGTTTGGTACTTTCCCTCCTACATTTGATTCTCTCATGGACGAACTCGTTACCAATTTGCGCATCTTCTTCTCAGCCTTTGATCCGGACAGCCAGCACCGCTGGAGCACTTACAATTTTGCGCCGCTTTTTTCTGATGATTGTGATCGTTGGGTTCGTGCCCTCTTTGCTGGCCTGCCGACTGACAAAAAATCTGCAAATGCAGACCCCATCACAACCGCACATGCGCTATATCTGCGTAGCCTGATGTATGATGCCGCATGGCGTATTGTGGACCGCGAGTATAACCAGCGCTACCATGATATTGATGTCCGGGTAGCTTTCCGCAAAAATAGCAGCGCAATGCCGCAGAACAAGGATTATCCTATCCGTCCTTATGCTGGTGAACGATATTGGATGTATCGGACAGATAATTTACTGTCTTTCATCTCTTATGCGGACTTGACCGCAGAAAACGTCTGGCGCTGCCTCGGCTGCCATCGGTGGATTGAGGCCAACCGCATGGGACAGCCCCGCAAGTGGTGCCCCGTTTGCCGAGAAAAGGTAAGATCCATCCCCAGACGAAAAAAAGCAGAGGACTAGCCCCTGCCTTGTGTGCCGTGCCGGATGCACTTGCATCTTTTTATCCTATACGCATTTAGCGCATCTTGTGCGTTATTTTCCTTATTATATAGGTAAGCTCACGGCACATTATTGCATAGTCCTGCATCTGCAATCCGCATCACTACAGCCTATTCCGTGTCTGTGCCGCGCCGTTCCATGTGCCGTGCCCGTATGCCTTTATGGTCAAATCCACTTTCCCTAATCTGTGCCGTTCCCTTATCTGGAGGTCATCTCATGCCTCAAAAGAGAAGAAAATCTGCCTATGCCTGGCTATGGGTCCTTGCCTTGGCTGCGCTTTCAGCGGCAATCTCTATCACCCACTATAAGATAGGCGACAGCGACTACTATTGGCATTGTATGTACGGGCAAATTTTGGCTACTACCCATAAAATGCCCGCAACCGATCCCGTTTCATGGCTTGCCGCCGAAAGCGGCCTACATTATATAGATTACTCCTGGTTTTGTGATCTGCTCCTGTACAAGCTATCACTGCTGGGGCCTATAGAGACCTATTGCGGGTTGCTGTTTTTTCTGCTTTTCTCTACCCTCGTGACAATTCTAATTTTCAGTCTGTGGGGGCAAGGTGTGATCCAGCGCCTGCGGCAGAACTGGCAGACCGCATTGTTATCCCTTGCCATTCTTGTAGGATGTCTTGTCTTGCAGCTTCCTGCCGATCCTTGCAGCAGGCCAAAATTGGTGTCATTGCTACTCTTTGTCTTATCGGTCTACTGGGTCCAAAAGCCCGGCTTTAAGAGTTTTCCAACTATTTTTATTGCCATTCTGTGGGCAAATCTACATGGCACCGCCCTGCCCACTTTGTTTGTTTTGCAAGCAGGAGCGTTGTTTTTAGATGTCTTACCCACCTTCAATGCAAACTGCCTGCAATTTACTCACGACAAAAATTGGTTTCCTCGTCTGCTGATATTACTCCTAAGCATCCTTGCGGGAGGCATCAATCCTTATGGATTCCGCCTGTACTCTCAACTCGCAGAAATCCAACGAGCCAGCAAAATTATTCATGTTGCCGAGCTTTCTCCGTCCACATTAAATCTATCTGCGTCCACTTTTGCTGCACGGCAAAGCAGTGCTGCCATGATTTTACTGCTCCTACTGCTGGTATATTTAATTCTTTGTCCGCACAAAATTCCCACAAAAAATCTGCTGCCTGTTGCAATGACAGGCTGCATGATGCTGCTACACGTCCGCTTTATTGGCTGGTTTTTTGCTGCTTTGACGATTTTTATATTGCAGGAAGCTGACAGATTGCTGCCCATCTGCGAAGTCTCCAACAAGCACGCTCGTCCACAGTGCGCAATTCTCGCTGCACCAATCCTCGGATCCGTTTTGTGGTGCACTTTTCAATTTGCACCCACCGCAGAAAACGCCCGTCCGATCCGCTACCCATCTGAAACACTGCTGGAAGTCATTGCCACACAAAATCCACAGCATCTATACAGTTCGGCCATTGGTACTGGTACCTTTTTTGCGTACAATGGTACTCCTTGTTTTGTTGATTCGCGCATCGAATTGTACCCATCGGAGGTCCTGCATGATTTCCAAGTCCTCGAAGGGAGTGTGCCCTATACCGACACCACCATTGACTATTTTGGTCCCATCATCGACAAATACCAGTTTGACATGATGGTTCTGTGCCAGCACGACAATGTAGGTCTGACCGCCTATATGAGCCAGCGCAGCGATTGGCAGCTTATTTACACGAGCTCTGTCTACGCTGTATTTGTTCCCAAAACATAAAAAAGAGGCTGAAAGCATCATTTGCTCTCGGCCTCTTGCTGTTTTGTCGTTATTTCATCAAAAATCGGGCTATCCCAAAATTCCTTGAATGGGATTTCCAACCCCACGCACAAACGGGCTATGGTCTCCACGCTTGTGCGCTGCACTGTTGCGTAGGACTTGACCGTGCGCTTAAGGACACTGGGCGCAATGCCGGAGCGTTCCGCCAGCTTATTGACGCTCCACTTGCGCTGTGCTGCAAGCTCTAATATACGGCATCGGATTGCCTCTTGGATTTCCACACCCGCCACTCCATTTCCGTCCATATAGGTACGGAAATATTTTAGCCTACAGCGGTCCTTTAAATCGTACCTGTAGGCACGATATTATTTACTTTTACGATCCGATGTATTATAATATAAGAAAAAGACGGGAAACACGCCAAATCCCGGAAAGGATGACAATGTATGAGATCCACCACTAAAGCTATCGGTTGCTTACTCGCCGCTTCGCTCGCCCTTGTTCTGACGGCTTGCGGGGTGACAATTACGGCGGTACATCTGCCCGATGAGATACAAGTCAATGTGGGCGCAACCGCCGAAACCGCTGCGACCTATGAAAGCAAGCAGGAAGCCGATTCTGCCGCGCAACAGGCAGCAGCAGACAAAATCGACTGGACTTGGGAGATCGGGGACGATAGCATTGCCTCGGTCGATGCAAACGGTGTAATTACCGGTATCAAAGGCGGCAATACGATTGTAACCCTCACCTCTGCTGACGGTAAATTTTCGGCCAAATGCCCCGTTACCGTCAACCAGCCTCTCAAAGCGATCAAAATGGATGATATTGCCCTGGAAACCAATGGTCACACCAGCGAGACTGTTGCATACACGCTGGAGCCCGCAGATACCACAGAAGATGACGTTATTCTGTCGGTCGCGGACGAATCTGTTGCCAAGTTGGAGGGGAACAAGCTGGTCGCCGTTAGCGATGGCACCACAAAAATCACCGCAACATCCGGTATCGTCAAGACGAGCGCCAAGGTCACCGTCGGTAAGGCAATCGAGTCCATTACGCTGGATTCCAATGAAGGCGTTCTGACCGTTGGCAACACGCACACCATCAAAGCAACCGTGTTCCCGGAGGATGCTACGGACAAGGCCGTTACTTGGAAGAGCAGCGATGAGTCCATTGCTACTGTAGATGCGGAAGGCAATGTGACCGCCAAGGACACTGGGAATGTGACCATTATGGCAGTCAATTCTGATGGGGATGTAAGCTCCACTTACGAGCTTACGGTAAAGGCAGTCACCTGCAGCTACTGTGGCCAGACCGGTCACACCAGCAGCAACTGCCCGGTAAAGGCAGCTGACCAGAAGGCCGCTGCGCAGAAGCAGGCTGCTGCTCAGGCAGCCGCACAGGCCGCTGCCCAGCAGGCTCAGCAGCAGGCACAACAGCAGGCTCAGCAGCAGGCTCAGCAGCAGGCTCAGCAGCAGGCACAGCAGCAGTCTCAGCAGCAGCCGAGCGGTGGGGACAGTAGTAATTCCGGTGGTGGTTCCAACATCGTCTATGGTACTGTTATCGACCCCAATGCAACACAGGGTTCCGGTACTGACTGGACGCAGGATAGTTCCAACGGAGAAAACAATAACATTACAGATTGAATAGGGGACGGGTCACTGTTCCACTGCTGTTCCACTGTTCCACTCTGTTCCACTGCTGTTCCACTGTTCCATATTCAGTTCCACTACCCTTGCTTACCTAATTTACATATTGTATATGGGTGCTGTTCTCTTACAGCACCCATTTTATTTTCGTTGCACATTGACAAATAGCTCCAAGTATCATATTTTATTAGTAGAATTACCTCTACCGCAAACATCGAAAGGAGCCTAAAAATGACCAACATCGAAAAAATCAAGCAGCTTGCAGGCGCAGTTGATGCAGACCTTCTGGAAGAAGTTGAAAGCGTTATCCTCAATGCCGGAAAATATGTGGACGCTGTCACCACAATGGAGTGTGCAGCCTTGAACCTTCAAAACCGCAAGGGCGAAGATTACCGCAGCGAAGTCAGCCGCACGGATGCTGCCAGATCACGGGCGCACAACGCATTTATTGATGCTGTTAATTTTGCCAACAAACTGGCCGACTCCTTCGGTGTCGAAAAAATCTACACTGGCGGCCCCGAACGCCGCGACTATGGCGACTTCGCCTTTGCCATCGTGAAAGAAATCTACGATAACCGCCAGTAATCCGTTGTAAGTGCACTTACAATTTAAGTACAGCAGGAGTCTTAGACACATGGAACACGCTACATTCAAAAGAGCTATTCTATACGTAGCAGGGCTCCTGCTTTTTACTGCCGTCATGGGCTTTGCAACCTCGGACAGTTGTACTTTTGCCCGGATGTATATGTCGGTCAATAATCAGACTGACGGAGACCACACCTACCAAGCAATCCATGTCAGCCCCTTCAGTCCCATGGAAATTTGTACAGACACCGAGCTTGTTGCCAGCATCCAAAACGGCTATACGGGATATATCTACCTGGGATCCCCTCGCTGCCCCTACTGCCGGAATACCGTGCCCCTTTTACTGGAGCAGGCTCAGGCTTCCGGTATCAGCAGGATTTTGTCGTGCACTTTGCAAAATTACAATTATCGTTTTGAATATACAGATGTCGGCCTTATCGAGACCCAGCATGGCACCCCTGCCTACGATACCCTGTTGCAGCTGCTGGATGCCTATACTGCACCCAAGCGCATAGCAGCCCCAGGCGGACAGGCTGTCGATACAGGTGTACGCACTATCTATATGCCCGCCGTCCTGCACTGCACAAATGGCGTTCCTGACCGTTGCTGGCAGTACAGTTCCACCGGGATCACACTGGATGCAGACCAGAGTGCCTATGACCCATGGACCCCTGCACAACAGCAGCTTGCCAGAGAGAGCTTGCAGGAGTTTTTTGCGGAACAATAACTCTATGATGTACAAAAAGCCGAGAGCTCACAAGCTCCCGGCTTTTTTGCTGTTCCATACATGTTGCGGGGGGTATCAGCCCCACTTAACGGAAACATCCTTATTTTGCTGTGCGCAATCTGCCAGATACAGGTTGATTAAGGTCTGATAGGGGATCCCCGATGTCTCCGCCTTTCCCTTGAAATAATCAATCGTAGACACATCCAAATTGATCGTAATCTGCTTTTTCAGTCTCTTTGCGTACGGATTCTTTTTTGCATTGGAAAAATCATATTCCGCTCTCATAGTTGCATCCCCTTTCAAGTAAAATCTGTATATTGTTCTGTCTCGGTCGTGGTTGCCTTTCTCGCGGATATAATGCGTATCACAGTGTCCGACTCTCTATAACAGTGGCACACGACCAGCAAATTTGCCTTTTGGCTTAGGCCCAGGATAATAAACCTTTCTTCCTCCTGGGAGTGGTCAGGGTCATCTATTACAAGAGCTTCCGGATCCTGGAATACGCTTTGAGCCTCCTTAAATGTGACCCCGTGCTTTTTTACATTGATTTTGGCTTTGTTCGGGTCCCACTCAAACCTTATTGTTTCCATACCTATATTATAATTATAGTATATGTTTTTGTCAATATGGGCATTAACTCTTTTTTCCTGGGGATGACCTAACAAAACGTTATGTCACCCCCGTTTTTCATCATATTTACGTTACTAATTTTTTGAAAAAGTTTGTATTTTTGGGGGTGCTCTGGCATATAAAGCACTCTATTTTATGGGTTCTGTCGTATTCGGCAGAGCCCCTTTTTATTCCACAAAATTCATTCGTTTTTTTCTGCACTTCCGCTGCACCATCACTGCACTCGACCCCTGTATAATCAAAAATAACAAAAGACACAGCGCTTTTGAAAAAATAGAGAAAGTAGGTATACCCTATGACCGCCAAAGAATACGCCTCTACCCTCAAGGGTAAGAGCATCACCGCCGCATATATCGGCCCTCTCCGCCTCCTGCAAAACGCTGAAATGGACTCCACCTATCTGCCGGAGGTTATCGAGGATCCGGAGCGTGACCAGGTCTACTACACGGGGAACCTCGTCAAGCCCGATGCCGCAAGCGGCCTCCGTCCCTATGTGCTGATACAGCCCTATACCATTGTCGCCAGCAGAGATGACCTGTGCAAGCACGGCCTTGACTACATCATGTGCGCCCCGGAAGAGTATTCAACCTGGGATTCTTTCTGCATCGCCAATGATCTCAGGCTCTTCTGCGCGACACAAAATGATATCCGAGAGTACCAAGCCAAGCAGACTGACCTCGATCTCGGCCTTGAAGATGATGACGATGATGCTCACTGGGTAGACAATTCTTTCCCAGACCTTGCCGATCTCATGAATATGGATCTCCCGGATCCTGAGCTTCCGGAGGGCGACCCTGATGATGATTGGCTCTACACAGACTAACTTTGCTCCCCGCCCTTACCAGAACGAATGTGTGCAGGCAATGCTCCACTACACCGGACATGCTGCAATCACTTCGTTGGCGGTAGGGCTGGGGAAAACCAAAATCACAACCGATTTTGCACGCGAAATCGTCAAGCGCGGCGGACGGGTGCTGCTTCTGGCGCACCGGGAGGAACTTGTCCGCAACCCTGTAGACAACTACCTCAGCGATGATATCCGCTGCGGCATCGAACGGGGCACAGAACACGCCAGACGAGACGAACCCATTATCAGTGCATCTGTCCAGAGCTTGTCAGGTGCACGTCTAAAACAATACCCACACGATTATTTTACTCACATCTGCATTGACGAGGCCCACCATGCCGTATGCAACAGTTACCGCAAGATCCTTGATTACTTTTCGGGTTATCAGCTGTTCGGGACGACCGCCACGTGCCACCGTTACGATGGACAGGCGCTGGGGCAGATTTTTGACGATGTACTGTTTGTCCGGGATCTCCGTTTCGGAATTGAGAACGGCTATCTCTGCGACATTGACTGCCGGCGGGTACAGCTGCAATACGATCTCGGACAGGTACACATCCGCAAAGGAGATTTTGTCCAAGCGGAACTTGAGCAGACGCTTTCCGGCACCGCAGAAAGTGTTGCCGAGGTCTACGAGCGTTACGCTGTGGGGCCTACCATTATTTTCTGCGTGTCTGCCACGGAAGCACAAGCTGCCGCAGACTGCATTAACCGCCGGAATGGGCCCATTGCAAGCGCCATTCTCGGCACCACGAAAAACCGTGCAGCGCTTTTGCAAGATTTTGCTGCCGGAAAGATCAAAGTGCTTACCTCTTATCAGGTCCTGACCGAAGGAGTAGACACCAAAAACGCCCAGACCGCCATCATTGCCCGTCCTGTAGCAAGGACCAATCCCGGACTGTACCAACAGATGGTAGGACGCGTACTGCGCACTGCCCCCGGAAAGAGCCGTGCCCTCATCATTGACTGCACAGGCATTTCCGAAAGCTGCGAAATCTGTACGGCTCCTACCTTACTGGGGCTGGAATATTACGTCCCGCCGCCTGCATCACGGAACAGCAAGACTCGTTTACTGGATATCCCGCTTGACACCCTGACAATGGACCAGATTCCTTCCTCTTGGATCCGTAGCCAGCACACGGTTGATATCTGGAGCCATGCAATGGGTGTCTTTACGCACGGGATCGCATGGGAAAAGCTGCCCGATGGCTGTGCTTTTCTGGATGCCGGGAGCAGCTGTTTTCTGGTTTCCCAGGCAGACCCACTGGGTTACGTAACTCTCTACGAAAACAAAACCAATCACGGCAAGATGCCATTGCAAACTGCCTTGGACACTGTTTGCAGTATCTGCCGTACAAAACTTGCAGACGAGCGCCAGTTTTGGAGCTTGCGCCGTAAAAAGCGCTGGGCTTATGATCCTGCCACGCCTGCACAAATCGCATTGCTATGCAGCTATATGCCGGGGATTGCTGAGGATTCTCTTTCTTGTCTATCTAAGGCAGATGCACAATACTGCCTGCAACAGCTGCGTTACTACCACAACAAGCGGGAAGGGGTGTACTAATGGCACGTCAAGCCCGCAAACTCGCCGTCAGCGGTATCTACCATGTCATGGTGCGAGGTATCGGTCGGCAGGCACTCTTTCACACAGCTGCGGACAATCTCGCCTTTCTGTCGGCGGTCACATTTGCCTTGCAGCGCACTCAGGTCCAGTTAATCAATTACTGCCTGATGTCTAACCACGTCCACCTGATTCTCAAACTGCGTCAGGAGGACCGAACCAGTACAGCAGCATTGTCGCAGTGCCTCAAAATCATTGAGACACGCTATGCTGCCTATTACAATAACACCTACGAGCGCGAAGGTCCTCTTTTTACAGGGCGGTTTGCGTCCGAACCCATTGACGATGAACATTATCTGCTTGCTGCATGGTGCTATGTACTGCGCAATCCTGCTAAGGCAGGCATTGCCGAGACCGACACCTATACATGGAGCAGTTACTCTGATTATTTTGGTCCTGGTCATCCCTTTCCGGCTGTTGATACGTCTTATATGCTTACCCGCTACAGTAAGGACTTTCTATTGCAGCAGATTGGCTGGCTTGACGATCCGGAAGGGATCCTGGAACCACCCGCCCCAAAAAAGAAATGCAGCGATACCGATGTGGTTGCCAAGATGGATCGCATTTGTGGCTGTACCACACCCTCTGCATTTCAGACTCTTTCGCCGGAAAATCGTGCCCGTAGCCTCGCCGTACTTGTACAGCAAGGGGCTGGTGTACGCCAGCTTGCCCGCTTGACAGGTATTGCACCGGGCATGATTTCCCGTACCGTCCGCAACTACAACACAACTCATCAGAATATGGAGGATATATAATGATTCGCACTTTGCCCCAGATCCTGGCGCAGATTCGCCAGGATGATCCCAACACCAGCATTACATATTACGCTCTGCGTAACATGTGCGTCAAAAACGAAGTTCCGTATTGCCGCGTTGGTAATCGCTACCTGGTTGATATGGATGTGGTCAAGGCCCATTTTCACATCAATTAACGCCTGTTTTTGCGGGTGCACTGACAAAATCTGAAGAAAGGATAAAGCCCAGCCCTCAGCCCGCGTGTGCGCCATACAATGCGCGCCTGTAATCCTTTACAAACCCAATACCTACACTGTTACTCGACTGTGGTTCCGCCTTTTCGATGCGGAACCACAGCCGAGCAACGTGTATGATCTAAGTATGTAATGAATTACAGAGAGCCAATGCGAGGCTCTGAGCGCGAGAATGTAGGCGCACACGTAGCTGAGGGCTGGGCTGGTTATGATGTTATATGTATAAAGAATATGAACTGACTGACAGAGAGTATTTTGTATTGATAATAATTGATGCACTCAGAATCTGTACAGCTGAGGTAGTAGCATGGTTGGCTGGTTATACAGACTACAGCTACTGCCGTAAATCTCTGATGAGATTGTATAACAATGGATATGTATCCATTGTAAAGGGGAATAATGGGAAGAACTGTTATTTTCTAAAAAGTAAAGGACTCAAGAGTATTGGTAAATATAATAGCCGTGTGTATGAGGTATCATCTATGACTAATCATTGCCTGGAGGTTGGTATTGTGTGTGCATGGTTAAGGGCAGCAAGGAAACTACATTTTTCGGAAATGTTGTTGGATATGCAGTTGAGGGAGTCACAAGCTGTTGGTGAGCACAGACCGGATATTGTTGTGGGCAATTTGGCAATCGAGGTCGAATTGAATCACAAGCGGAAGGAGACCCTGACCCGGAATGTGTTAAGCAATGAGCTTACCTATGATGGTCAGGTATGGTTGGTCCCGCAGCGGAAATCCAATATTCGGCGCAGTCTGGCAGAAATTTTTGCCGATAATGTTATTGATGAAACTGCAAAGATCCTGTGTCTGGAGGACATCCACCAGGAACTTTCGCTCTGCAACATCCACAATAACACTTGGCAAGCACCCCCACTGCCCTGAAGGAGGAAACAATGTCAAAAATCAAACTTACATTGGGGCAGCAGCAGCGCTTGAATGAGCTGACCGTGCCTGCGCTTGTTGCGGCTTTTCTTGCGTCCCCTTTTTATTTTTTCCTTTTTGCTGCAGGGTACGTCTATGTCAAGCATACCAATCGTACCCTGGCAGCAAAAATTCCTACTTATTTTGGCGGGGCAGCTTGTGCGTTCTTCTTCATTTTTATTGTACGGTTCATTCGGGATCCGCTGTCGCTGTGCTTTCCCCCAACGATACCAAACTGGCTATTTGTGCCAAAACCGCTTGTTATAGGGCTGGATTGCTTTGCCCTGTGCCTGTACTCCCTTGCTTGGTTTGCCCCATCAGATCAAATGCTGTTGGAGCGATCCGAACAGGAGCGACAGGCGCGGCAAATCAATCTTGATGACATCCCCATTGAGCACCGCACGCACATTGCTGTGCTGGGTACTACCGGATCTGGAAAAACCACGGCACTGATGCGCTATGTTGCCCATGCTATGGAGCATAACCAGCGGCTGTACATCGTGTCCGGCAAAAACGGAACGGACGACAATTACAGTCTGCTTAATCAAGTCAAGCGTTTGGCACAGGCCAGGGGGTACCAGCTGCTGCTTGTCAGTCTCAATGAACGTGAGCCTATGCGCCAGCCATATAATCCGCTGGCGGAAATGTCACCCACAGAGGCCGCCGATGCCCTTACTGCAATCAGCGAGTACACGGAGCCACATTATAAGGCTGTCACTACCAGTTGGCTCAAGGCCGTGTGCGAATGCCTGATTGCAGCAGACACACCGCTGTCGCTTAATGCAATCTGCGAGTATTACGATTACAGTGCGTTAAATGGTCTGCTCACGAAGCTATGCAAGGCAGGAACTATCACCAAGGAGGATGTTGCACGATACCGCAGCCTCGCCAAAATAGCTGAAGAAGCTGCCCTCAGCAAATCTCGATATGCGAATCTACTGATGGGCGAAGGTGCTTCCCTGTTCGGCAATGGGTTGGATTGCTGCTGTGCCTCACAGGTCAAGGACAGCAAAACCATCTTTTTCCTGGATTTGGATTCTTTCCGGTATGAGGATTTCACGCGATCTATCGGAAAACTTTTTATTGCTGATTTACGGCATGTGATTTCCGTAGAGGCTGATTTATGCCAAGAAAAAGATGTCATTCTTGACGAGTTGGGGTCTTTTGCCACCGAACAGTTGCTACCAATCTGTGCACAGGCGCGCTCCTATGGCTATCAGTTAATTGTCGCAAGCCAAAGTATTGCTGACCTTGAAGCGGTCAGCGATACATTCACCGAGCGCCTAATGGAAAACTGTGGGCAATACTGTGTATTGCAGCTTAATTCTGCCAAGGATGCCGAATTTATGTCCAATTTATTCGGCACTTTCGTCACAACTGAAACGACTTATGTATCGCTGGATCAGCGACTTGGGGACGGGGTTAAGGGTACGAAGCGTCTGGTGCACGAATACCGTATCTCACCAGACGAGATTAAAGGAATACCGCCATTGACGGCTTTCTTTTATGACAAACGACGTCCTGACGTCGTTTACAAAGTGAAGGTTCCCTTCACCGGGGGCTGAGTTTCCGACGTCCTTGCCCCAGCATAGTCGGTGCTGCGAATCTGTCAACTCACTTTCGCGGCATAGCCTCAGTTGCTTCGCTCCCTTCCGGTATTCCACGGTTAAGTTGACATCTCCTCATCCCCAACTATGGGGTAATCAAGGACGATCGGAAAATTTAACGACCCGCAAGGGTTCGCAATTTGCCAGTGTCAATTTGAAAGGAGATATCACACAACAATGAAATCCACCGTAAAAAGTAGCAGAACAATGGGGTATTTAGAGAAGATTTTTCGGGCTCTCAACGCGAAATATTTTGATAACACGCTGGAAGAGCCCATAATAACCATTATGAGCACTCCCCGCGCTTATGGTCATGTGACCGTCAGCAAAACTTGGCGGCGTGGTGATGAATACCGCCACGAGTTGAATATAGGTGCAGGGACCCTTGACCGCCCAATAGAAAACATCGTAGCTACGATGATTCATGAAATGGTCCATCTGCACAACATGCAGATAGGTGTCAAAGATTGCAGCCGCAACGGTGTCTATCACAACAAAAAATTCCGGGATGCCGCTACCGCCCGCGATCTTGCAATAAGTTATGATCCCCGCCTTGGCTGGTCCATAACACAACCCACCGATAAATTGTGCGAGTTCATATTGGAACAGGGCTGGTCCGACATTGAAATGGGACGCGCCGAGTACATTAGCTGGGCATCTGCCCCCGGTGTTACCAACAAAGGCCCCGCCCCTGATCCTGGCACGACCGGGAAACGCCCCAGCAGTACACGCAAATATATATGCCCCTGCTGTGGCATGAGCGTCCGCGCCACCAAAATTGTCCGTGTAATGTGCATGGATTGCAAGGAACAATTAGTTCTCGCGGAATAACACTTTTCGAGCGAGGTCCCCTTAGGGGGACCAACCTCTTATTTATAGATTGGAGAAATTATTATGGCAACTATCAGGAAAAAGAGTGCTGGTACATATCAGCTTATTGTATATACCCGTTACACAGAAGATGGCAAGCAGAAGCGCATATATCGCACGTGGACCGCACCAGAGGGTCTGACCCCGAAAGCAGCCGAAAAAGCTGCCCAACGCGCAGCAGATGACCTTGAAACGCAAATACTACATGGGCGGGATCCCAAACGGATCCGCATGGACGCATTTGCCCGAAAATGGTTGGACGAATATGCCGAGCCTAACCTCGCCCCCAAAACCGTCAGCGGCTATCGGGACATGATGCCGCGCGTAGTCAATGCTTTTGGGTGTCTCTATCTGGACGAGATCGGGAGCAAAAATCTATCGGATTTTTACGCTGATCTCCGCAAGACCCCCTGTGCAACCCACTATTGCAGTGACGGCGGCTTGTCTGCGCTGATGGAATCGCAGGGGGTCAGTAAAACCAAACTGTGCCGCATTGCAAATGTAAGCGATCAGGTCGTCACGTCAGCCACGCACGGGCGGAACATTTCCAAGCGCAGCGCCAAGAAAATAGCGGATGCACTCAAAGTTTCTCTAAACAAAATTTTCCGCCCCTGCAAAGAGGCTTCCTACTTGTCTGGCACCACCGCACTGCACTATCACCGGATGATATCCTCAATGCTGACCACTGCTGTATACTGGAATTATCTGCAAGAAAATCCCGCAAAGCGCACACGGAGCCCGCGAAAGGAAAAAACCAAGCCCAAATACCTTGAACCAGAAGAGGCTATTGCATGGCTGGAGCGCATGGACGAGCAACGGGTGCCGCCCAAATATCGCACCGCCACCTGTATAGGGCTTTTTGCTGGAACTCGCAAAGAGGAAACCTTCGCATTGAAGTGGGAAGATATAAATTTTGACAAGTGCACGTTGAATATTGAACGCACCGCGATATATGTGCGGGGCAAGGGTCTTGTGATAGGGGGCACAAAAAACGACTCTTCCTGTCGTGTAATCGCCATCCCGATAAGCCTTGCACAAATTTTGCAGGAATTTCGCAATTACAAAGTAGCGGAGTTTGCAAAGGTCGGCGTAGAAATAAAAAGCAATGACTTTGTTTTTGCCGAAGTTGACGGGCATCTGCTCCGTCCGGATACGTTCGGAGGCTGGATGCGGCGTTTTCACAGCCTCAATCCTGATCTCAAGGAGATTCCTCCTCATGGTTTGCGGCATACCAATGCCAGCATTATGATTAACAACGGCATACCGCTTACAGCCGTTTCAGGACGGTTAGGGCATGCAGATACCGCAACCACTACCCGCGTGTACTCCCACATGATCCAAAGCGCCCAAGCAGCCGCAGCGGATAAAATACAGGATATTCTCTCTGGCTACAATCACCACTAAAAATCGAGGCGACCTCAGGGTCGCCTTTTTGTTTGCCCATCGGGGGTATTTATCCATAATGATTTTTCTTCAAGAAATTGCTTCGCGCAAAATTTTCTTGGGCGCTTATTTGGCGCTTAAATTTCAGAAAAAACACAAAAATGAGATTATCAGACGAAAAATACGCGCAAAAAATACTCGCAGATACGAAAAACACGCAAGAAAGAAAAATCAAAAAAAGTTTCACAGGTCTCTACGAATCAGAAGGCCGGGGGTTCGAGTCCCTTCCAGCGCACCAAGAAAAGCAACGATTAAACGTTATGTTTGTCGTTGCTTTTCTTTTTATGTTAGGGTGTACCTGAAAAGTCGAAACTATCGTCTATTTCTACAAACGCAGCGGGATTTTGCGTTAAAAAGCCTTGGAATCCACAAAGGATTCCTGCGG